>Ga0307515_10003089_pt1 | contig 35254 bp, 35 predicted proteins | sample 17_EM_MG_FD_194513 | JGI IMG/M metagenome (GOLD analysis project Ga0307515, IMG submission 194513) | Populus trichocarpa ectomycorrhiza microbial communities from riparian zone in the Pacific Northwest, United States - 17_EM | ecosystem: Host-associated > Plants > Roots > Unclassified | place... | reverse complement strand
TACATAGATGAGAATACAAACTGAATACATGACTGTGATTCGAGGTGCTCCCAGACATGTCGCCGGCGCTCCCAGGTTTGTCGCCGGCGCTCCCAGGTGCTCCCAGGCTTGTCGTCGATCGCCAGGCATTGTGTAAATGGCTTCAGCATAACTGCAGCCCCTGCGAAGAGTGTAACACACATGTCGTTCTGATGATGCGTATACGTCACCACAAAGTAAACGAGGTAGGTAAGCAACGCGACCCGTCGCCTGGGCGACGGGTAGCGTGAAATTCTCCGTCACAGCGTACGAGGTTCCGTCAGAGCCGTCAGAGCCGTCCGGAACACCCGGGTGTTTCAGACGGAAATTAGGGTCGTTGCTGATGAGTAAGATACTGTTATCAACTGTGAATTGATTACTGAAATCTTGTTTGGATGTGGACTGAAGCTTGAAGTTAAACAAATATCTTAGATGCCATGTACAATGGTAAGGTTTCTATGAAGGTGGAAGTTGTTATTTGTAATGACTTGGAAAACTGTTGATATGTGTAAAGCCATTTGTCCATGTATGCGTCAGGAAAAACATATTCTGCCACGTGTAATCTACCGGAGGCTATATGGCCTACCATAACCTCCCGTAACACAGATAACACCACATAATTAAAAACACCCCAGAGCTGGTTTCAGTAATGCACGATAATGCACCTGTAATTTACCGATAGCATAACAGAATCATCACTGTAATGCAACTGTAGCACATGTATTATATACTGCAATTTATGGATAATACTATATATTCAAGAGTTACTTATTTATTTACTACTCTGACATGTGTACACTCTGACATGCTCACTCTAACAACTCTGACATACTCGCTCCCACTCCAACTCTGACATGCTCACTTTCACCACTGATCTGCTCGCTCACACATCTCTGACATATTCACTTTCCAACCTCAGATATGCTTGGTCTCGCTGCTGACATGCTCACTCTCACCTCTGTGACAATGTGGCTTCGCTGGGAGCAAGCTGGTAGCGGTGGAATGCTCACTCTCACCTCTCTGATAATCTGGCTTCGCTGGTAGCAGTGGATCTGGCTTCGCTGGGAGCAAGCTGTTAGTGCTGGATCTGGCTTCGCTGGTAGCAGTGGATCTGGCTTCGCTGGGAGCTAGCTGGTAGCGGTGGAATGCTCACTCTCACCTCTCTGACAATCTGGCTTCGCTGTTAGCGGTGGATCTGGCTTCGCTGGGAGCAAGCTGGTAGCGGTGGAATGCTCACTCTCACCTCTCTGACAATCTGGCTTTGCTGGTAGCAGTGGATCTGGCTTCGTTGGGAGCAAGCTGTTAGCGGTGGATCTGGCTACGCTGGCAGCAAGCTGGTAGCGGTGGAATGCTCACTCTCACCTCTCTGACAATCTGGCTTCGCTGGTAGCAGTGGATCTGGCTTTGTAGGGAGCAAGCTGTTAGCGGTGGATCTGGCTTCGCTGGGAGCAAGCTGGTAGTGGTGGAATGCTCACTCTCACCTCTCTGACAATCTGGCTTCGCTGGTAGCAGTGGATCTAGCTTCGCTAGGAGCAAGCTATTAGCGATGGATCTAACTTCGCTGGGAGCAAGCTGGTAGCGGTGGAATGCTCACTCTCACCTCTGACAATCTGGCTTCGCTGGGAGCAAGCTGGTAGCGGTGGATTGGGCTTCGCTGGTAGGAGGGTCTTACATGATTTTGTGGAACAATGATCGAAGAGTAAAATACCCGATGCTGGTGATTGCGATGGTGGAGATGGTGATGGTGGTGATGGTGATGATGGTGATGGTGATGGTGGTGATGGTGATGGTGATGGTGGTGATGGTAATGGTGTTGATGGTGATGGTGTTGATGGTGATAGCGGTGATGATGATGATGGTGGTGGTGGAGATGACGATTGAAAAAAGGGGGTTGATGGAATGCATGCAGTATGAGAAATTTGCATCATTCTGTAATTTGATATTACATATGGTAACACCCACGTAACATTCTCATAACTCTGCTCTAATGGCCAAAGTATAGGGTAGGTAGTCATAATCTATAGGAAGCCACCATAACACAGTGGTACCAGGATAATATATGTCGGTTACGGTTGCACCGAAGGTTTTCCCGACATGGCCTTGTATCAAGGCATATGAGTCAATACGGTTGGAAATGTAGCTACCAGTATTGTAGTATAGTGTGAACAGAAGTCAAGGTAAGAGTATTGCTTAGAATCTAGAGCTCATAGCAAGCTGACTATATAAGACTGGTGTTACTCGGCATTGGACATGTTATTTGCAGCCATGCCATTATATTATCCGATGAATTGGGTGCAGACCTTCTGGGCTGTATTAACACATAGAAGCATGGGAAAGGATAGGAAATAATCAAACAACCATTCTACAAATGATAATCTACAAACCCATATATCCTATAACTGATCAGTACTACTCTGCGCAGCCTTTTGGTGCATCCTGAGTATCAGGAAACCCCACCTCTACTTGACCTATATCCAGAGGTGGTAAAGGTCGGTACTAATGATATTTATACCGGACTGAGATTCACAGAAGTAAAGAAACACAATCAACAGGTGACGAAACATTCACCGAAACACCATGCTCCATATCTCCACTTTCCAATCGGTCTGACATCAAACCATCCAATTTGGGACACATTACTTGCATTGTGGTGTGGGATATGTTTCAAATTTATCTAAATGATGTCGGAGAAATTAGTAATCAGAGTTTGAGTTTTGGCTTGATTCGTTGACATTAATTGTTGCTTCTGTTCACTCCTTCTTATTACCAGCAGCTATTACATTAGTATATCAATCTTGTGTACATCCCAGTTGAAGGTCGTACTCACCCTAATTGCTAGCATGCTTGCACTCGAGCCCTGTCAATGCATTGTGATCAACTTTGCAGGCTAGCCAGTAAGTTTGTATTGTTGGTGCGTTGGAAGTTTCTCGGCATGCATTGTAGCTTCATATATATGCAAGGGTATATCCACTCTCCCATGCCATCATGCATAGCTTGGTCAACCAGTTGTGATATGTCTAAAATTGCCTCTTGTAGCTGGTGACTGTTGCACAATATTTTGTTACTTGTTGATAGTTATATTTGCCCTCTTTCAGCTTTGGCCAAGTACAATTATAGATCTGCTGTATGGCTTTTTGGTATTCAGTTTACTAAGCGGTTGGATTAACTTCTTAGACAGTACCTTCAGTAGGTATCACTTTTTATAATCCCCTAATTCATTTCCAATGTGCAGGAATTGTCATACAGTAGCTGTGTTGACTGTCATTTTGGATGCAATGAAGTATGCTTATTTGAAGCAGATTTGGCAGTCATAATTGCCCTGATTTGGTATAGATCAAGCTAGCTCAACATTTAATCATCTCTGTTGTACACTGGCAGTTGCACTAATTCTCCAGCTAGTTGGTGCACTTGCAGTTGAACTTGACATCTACCATATTTTCAGTTAACTTATAATCTCCAATCCCTAGTTGTAATTGCCAGCTTTCCTCTTGATACACTCTCTGCTGCTTCTCTAAGCATGCTCACTGCCACTTGGCAGGGTATCTATATCGCTGTTTTGGAGTTTGCTTGTCATATCACCTCAAGAAGTACCAGTTGACTGCATTTACCTATGTTGATTGACTCTGCTAGTGATCTCTTCCCTGGTACCCTTATCAACAAATCTCTAGCAGCAATTCTCTGTTGGTAGGCGTGCTGCATGGTGTATCCTCATAGCACTGGTGGTATTGTAATGGCTTGTCATAGAGATTATTTTTGATATTGGTACAGTTATCCCCCATTGGTAGGGCTTAGCTCTGCTGATGACTAATCTATAACTGCTACTTTGGATGCCATATTGGTTGGCTCAGATTGATGCTGAAGTTGATTGACAGGTAACAGCTGTTTACCTTGAGATTACCAAGACTGAGTTGGGATTCCAGAGACTGAGTTGGGATTCCATTAAGGATTGCATTTTGGGTTTGCCAGTTTTATGATTCATTGATAGGTCCATTTGCAAGTACAACTCTGGGTGCACTTTTCGCAATTCTTGAAGTATAATTGTTACTACTTCATTTCTATGTGCACTTTCCACTAATAGCTTAGTCTATTGGTGAATGTATTTCAAAGTGCTTTATTCCTCCACTACTGGTACTGAAAGTGTTTGTAGCAAGGGTTGTTTAGATTCTGGCACCAGCATCCCCCATTTTAATGGTTGTTCCTTTACCAAAGATTAATCTCACATGGCTTCACGAGTTGCGGTATTGGCATTGTAGCTGTGGCTCGGAATCACTCAAGCTGAGTTGAGATCTCATTTGGCAATATAGTAAGCATTGAAACTTGAGCATATAGTTGCAAGATTGCTGTCTCTGTATAGTACTCTGAATTGAACTCTGAATTGTGATCTGAGTAGTACTCAGTATCATACTCAGTGGAGCCATCCTTCTGGTACATTGCAAAACTGCACATCTGTACTTTATTGTAACTTTGTAGCTTAAAACCAAAGTCAGTAATCTCCAGCAGTGTATAACTTCACATCGCCTCAATATTCTCATATTGGAAATGTGACCCATTGCCATTCTCTTCTGTCTTCCATTACCAGGAATATATTACCAGCCAGCCATTACTGGTGACCTGCTGTAGATGTCCATCTCCCTGTGTAATGGATTTCCAGTTGAGATCCAGTTGGCACAAGCCATTCCATTCCTCTATGAGTATAATTGTGCCCATGGGCTGTATTCTGTGGCTTCTCCTGTTGCTTGATAGGCTTTCAATTGGTCATCTTTACCGATGTTTATAAAGTCTGCCTTTTATTTACTCTTCATCATACCCCAATAATCCTGACAACATTGTAAGCTTCTTGGAGGTGAGCATTGCAATTATCTGGGCCTTGCACACACAGTAACAGATCTCGGAGGATATTTGACAGGGATTGTAATTATTCATGGTTATTTAGTTCAGCAAACAATTGTGGACACTAAGTGTTAATATGGAATGGTTCATTATTGGAAACAAAACAAGGACAGCTGCTTTGGATCATGACTGATGAGTAAACCCATTTTCTAGTTTCACTGTATTATTTGCCTTTCATGTTCTCAACTCCTACTGAGATGGATTGTCAGTCCACCACAATGTCAATTTGTAGCTGGGCTTCGAATCAATTGTATGGTCTGTTGACCAACACAGTGGCAGTATCTCAATGTTTACTTTGCTGAAAACTTTGATGAAATCTTTGTTCATGGTTGGGATATATCCTCTATTGACTCTTGGCACCATCGTTGTTATTTTGTCTGCTCTATCTACAAACATTCATTTTGAGTTCAAATTTGATATGGAGCAGTGAAAGACTATACATGAGGCAAGATTAGATACAGTGTGCTAATGGAAGAGTCAAGTCCTATCATTCAGTCATCACTTTGTGTCTTGGCAACGTGGTAGTAGTCAACCAAGATCCTCATTGTTGGTACACTGTTTTGCTACAACTACCACTACTGCTTCCTGCTCACCTATTCTGTATTTGGTGCCTATCTTACCATTAGCGACACATTCCACTGAATCTCCTGGCAGTCCAGTATAAACCCTGATTCTTACAATGATGAAATAATGATTACTTCGTTGCTTGCCAATTGATTGTCTACAGCAGAAATATCGACTAATTGAATATCTCAATTACAGCCACCATTGAAATATGTCTCAACCCTATCTGGGATCCAGATCTATTCTCACAGTATATCTAATACCCTGTTTGGTCCACTGCCGCCCAACCTGCAAAATAAGTGATCTGCAGAGCCATATGATGAATGCTATCCCAATAGAAGTCAATTCTGCTCCTTACTTGGTGCATCCACAGTCACTGACACCAATTTCGGGAAAAAGCGGACTAAACAAATCACATACGTGTTATGCCGAATTGGAATACTGTGAAAACCAAATATTCTCCATGCCTAATCCATGAGAGACTGATTGACAACCAAATAACCATTTATACCCATGTGAGGATACAATACATTATTTGAACCTCTTGGCATATTGAATAAATGTTCAATCCATTGGTCAGAAGAGAGTGCCTGGAAAGATCATTGACTTGTAGTCCTCTGGTTATATAGAATTGTGGCTACCAAACCCAAACATTTCTAGTGTTTCTAGCTATGCTCTTTGTAGGCTAATGTATGGGCAAATTCGTATTCACTTGGTTGTGATTGGCTTTTGTTGACTTGTTAAGCAAAATTGCATCAAGTTGGGACTGATAGCTGGCTCCACATCCAAAAATTCAACTTGGTCACCCAATCGCATGTCATGGCAAGTATTAATATATCATAAGTATGACCCATAAATGCTAGCCAAGTTTGAACATTTTGGGGGGTATTCTACTTTCCATTCAGAATCGTAGAATGATCTGCAATCACAGATTAAAAATCTTGAGCTGCATCCTGCAACCACTGTGTTTTATATATGCAGCAGCAGCTGCAATTCCTGACAGAATTAGTAATATTTGTAATATTCAAGACTGCACTTTGTCGTGTTCAAGTTGATTACAACTTACACTGCCATTGGCTATGTCGCTCACCATGAACTGTTTGTATTTTGAAAATCCACCATAATGTTATGCAGCTACATTTGCTAAAATAAAGTAATCCATTATAGTTATATGACTATTATAAATAGTACTGAGAGAAGGGCCAGCATTGCCATTCCCAGTGACACCACTCTAGGTTGTGTAAGGGCCCTGAAATCACCCCAGTCATCCACAATTCACTCAATTAGATGGTAACTAATCTGATCAAATTGATGCTGCTAATGGTCGCAATTGTGTTCTCATATAATGAATTGTTCCCAATTGACTCTGACTGACTTGAATGCTGACATATCTCCTTACTGGTTGGCATCTGCACTTAACTTGGAATTGTAACTGCTACTGTTAACCTCAATTGGGTGTACTTTTCAAGTTTAGTTGCTTCTGCAATCTGTTGCTTTCAAAACTGGATAAAATCTGCTTTTTGGGTATTATGGCACACAAATGGCAGATTGGCCTCTAAAATCCACACCAAATTGTCTATGCTACAGTTACCTTCAATCCAATGGAGTTATCCATACACTTTGCTTGTGCATTCTGTGATTTCATGTCTGTACGTAATATTTTGTGTAAATTTCAGTATTGTAATGCATTGGAGAGGGGTAATTCATGGAAACCTGTATGTGAAATATACCAGAAACAGTAAGAGTGCCAATGGTGTAATGGCATACACCTCAGCATGGCCTCATATGAAGCTATATGAGTAGATATAGTTGAACTCACTGCTGTAAATATTGTTGAGTAGTGTGATTGTAGGTAAAGCGTAGATTACTGCTGAAGATCTAAGGCTCATAGTGAGAAGATTAAATAAAGCTGGTGTCACCTGGCACTTGACATGTTCCATGCAGCTGCACCATTACAGGGAGTTAGTTGAATTTACAGCATCTATCCAAGATACCTATTTTATGAAAGTATGAATAATAGTGAATATTCTGTATCTGGAATTGCTAACAAATAGATTGGTAATCATATTTATATTGAGAAGTTTGAAGTCTTGGTTTGGAATATCCAATGGTTGTAGTCTACCATATCGTAGCTAATTCTTCAAATTTACCTAGTCACTTGCTATATACACCCCAAGATACTGTGTATATCATTGGTATAATTAAAGCTAATTGAAGTACCTACAAACTGCTGGAACTTTCATATTGAGAACAAAATGTCACTGGCTATTAAGTCATATGTTATACTGATTACTTATAGGAGAACGATGTATCTAATTTAGAAAGAATTAATTACAATGTATATAACAACAATGTATCATTTATTTAGTTCTATTGCACTCTATTACACTGTTAATGAGCATTGCTGGCTATTATTTATAACTATTTATTTAGAAATTTCTAATATATCACCTTGTAATATAAGACTTTTGTATTTTCTAATTGGATGTTTCCCATTCAGTTATTTACTGTGATCTAAGTTTCAAATATATGCTGTACTGTAGTCAATAGCATTACCTGTATGTCTTTGGACTCTGCTAAGATTATATTGCTGGATGCTGTCATGCTTGGTATATTGAAATAGCTGCTTGTTATGATATGGTACATGGAACCTGAATTGTAAGTATCTCTTGCTTCTTCATTTTGTAGGATGGAAACAACTTGTTACTTCAAGTCACATCACCAGTAATTGATATTATCCTGCTATGTGATTTTATTAACTTCTTACTAGCTTTGTTGGCACATAAATGATGGGACTTGGTATATGAACAAGTTCTGAGAATGAGGTTGTTAAATCAATATATAACAATGTAACTCTAATTTGTATGTGGTTGAAAGTTATAATCTATCAGAATCTCCAGCAGTCACATTACTGGACAAAGAAGTTTTTGTTATTTGAGAACATATTACAATACTAAATGATAAAGATAACTATTCTACTAACCAGCTCCATATAGGTAAACTTGTCAGCTTTTAATTGTATTTATAAGTTTGTGATATAGTATATGATATTTTCAGTACTGCAACTGAAAACCATATTCTTTAACTAAGAACAAGGCAATAAATTATTCTAACAGTTTAATATTCTCCTTCAATAATTAAACCTTAAGACATTGTGATAACATCAGCATGACTTCTGTATTGACAACCCAAAGATACTCTATTGATACCTTGGATATTACTACATGATCGGTGTGAACTTGCAATCCTATCTTAGAAATATCAGTAATACTGGCAATTTGCCTTTGTTCAATCTGATTATTTTAGGCCTTATTATACTCTGCTGGTGACAGGTTGAACACTATGGTCAGCAGCCATGTAATTCTGGTAAACTTCTGACAAACCAGAGTAAGACTTCTGCAAGCAAAACAAAATAGCATGATGTATACATATATTTTGAATCAGGTCAGTCTGCATTTTCAGATACTTTTTTTCATTGTGAAGATTATATTACGCTTAATTATGATTCTGAGGAAGGCATATTTGGCTTGTTAGCCTGATAGTATATTACACGTATGCACAAGCCCTCCAGTAAATGACATTGTATGTCATAGGTATATTCTTCTTTTGTCACTGTTGGTGCTGTGAGTAGATTGTGAAATTATCCCTCAATACAAGACTGTAAATAAATAATATTTATTGCAGTTAGAGATCTCTTAATTGCTTTATGAAATTGATAGCATTATTTGTCAATTTGAATAGTAGTAACTGCCAATGAGCAAATTCGGCTGGGTAAAGTTATACAATGATATCGAATGATTCTAGGGGTATTCCATACTGGAACTTTCTGCTTAATCACTATAATATTTATAAACTCTTTATTAAACTTTATCCAAAAATATTCCTGTAAATTATTATCTTGTAGAATCAATGGGCTTGCCAGTAGTTGTGGACTAAGGGATTTAGCCTGCAGGCCATTGAGACTAAGGCATGCACGAGATTTGGCGGGCTTGGTACAGAGCCAATTTTCCCAACAACCTCTGGCTGGTCATGGAGGCAACCTCCCGGTGAACTTTGGGCTCGGTGCAGAGGCTACTTCTGTGTGAACGTCGGACTTGGTGCAGAGTCTCTTTCCATGCGAGTCTCAGGCCTAATTAGTGCTTTCTGTGTTTGTGCATTTTCTTAGTGATTGAGATGATTTCTTTCTGTATGTATATGTCTATCATTTTCTCTCTCTGTATGACAGACAGTTCAATCAAGCAATATCTTTCTCTCCCTACTTGCATTGCTTCATCAAAATATGAGCCTGGTGCATCGAAGTTCTTTAACATCACAATCACACTGTTACGAAAGATAATTATTTGTAGTTTGTTGCTGTGTGCCCACTGTATTATTGCAACCTCCACTTCCTTAGTGGATTGACATCAATCAGTAGAGTTATTATTATTCCTCCTCTTTCCCTTTGAAACTGGAACTGACATCTATAAGTACATATTTTATTGTTCACTCCTGATCCTCGATCATGTCAATCTGTACTACCATCTCCAAACTCAATGAGCACAACTACCAATCGTGGGCAATAGAAGCTAAAGATTCACTAAGGCATCTCAATGTCTGGCATGTAGTTGCCAGCTGAGAAATTATCCCCCACCCTCCTGCTGCACTGGCAGCATCAGGATCAACAACTACTCACACCGCTCCAGACCTTCTCGATTCTTCAGATGACTTCCAACCCCCATCAACTGATTCTATGTATTTGACACATTTTGATAACTCTCTCCAGGACTGGGGAGCATACTGCAACCATTATGCAAACCTGAATGTCACCATTTGTGCACTCCTGGAACTGTCCACACCAAGCCAATACAAAGATGATAAGATTAATGATTCAAATTTATTATGGAAAGCCATTCAATTCAATGTCGAAAAGGTAATGAAGTTTGATGGTCAATTTGGGATGGTAATGCTAACTGACCGCAAACTCAAACTATACCCATCCATCTTCAAATGGATTACAGCACTGGAGAAGATTATCAATGACATTGTGATCAGCGATATCACTATGGATGATGCATGGCGGATTTTCTATATTCCATTGAACCTCCCAACAAATGACAAATGGCGAAACTCTGTCTTGATGTTTGATCCCACCCAGAAGGCTGATATGGTTGCAAATATTACCTCCCACCTGTTATCATTAGAAGCCACTCTCCGCAGTCCAACAGGCCTTGCGCCTTATGCCACATTATTTGTCAGGAAGAAGGGTAATAGCCGGACTTCATATATGATGGGAGATGGTATTAAGGGTGAATGTTGGGGTCAGAAGAGTCAGGGCATCGCATGCCATGGATGTGGGAAGAAGAGACATATTAAGCAGAATGGTCAAAACAGGGATAAGTGGGCCTCGGATGCTGCAGAGAAGAAGTCAAAAGTAGATGCAATTTTTGTTTCAACTGCATCGACTCCGGCTGCCAATTCTGAGTCATTTGTCTTCTCAATCATTGGACAAGATTCAGTCCATGAGGACATGGTGATCATGGTCAATGTGGCCACACTGAAGCAATCTCCTGACAATTGGAACCTTGACAGCAGTGTGAACAATCTCGTCACGGGAAATTGTCACCTGTTCTAGTCCTTGCCTCCCATCGCAACAGGGTATCATCAGGTCTGGATTTCAAAAAATATTTCCATCAGTGCGGAATGCTCTGGAACAATCTCATTCTACTGTGACCGACCAAGTGCGAAGCCAGCAAACAGTGTGCACCAACATGTCCTGTATGTGCCTCCGTGGGGCACTAATAACCTTTTCAGTATCATCCAGTTGATGTGGAATGGAGTGATTTGTGAGTTCAATTTGGATAAAGCAATTGCAAGTCTCAGATCAGTACTTGTCTACCAAGTGCCATTGATCAACAATCTATGCATTCTCAGAACCTCTCCTTCTGCATAGACCTCATCAGCATTGGTGGCATTTATACACTACATCAGGTTTAGAATACTGAGATATTGTCTGGCATTCAGCAGAAGGTTGACAAGAGAGGTATCGTTGTCAGTCATGGTTGTCTCGGTCATCACTCTCTGCCAGCAATCTGGTAGCTCACATATTCAGTCCAAGGCATCCAGTTGAATGCCTGGAGCCCATCGGCATGCACTTGTGAGGAGTGGATAATGGGGATGATGTTCCAGAGACCTGTCCAGCCCTTGACTTCAGAGGATACAGCCAAGACTTGGCTTCTTCGGTCGATTTACTCTAATTTGATTGGGCCAATGCAGACTCAGACAATGGGAGGCAATTGCTACATTATTATGTTTACCAATGACTACTCAACATATACCAAACTTTACTTCTTAAAGTTGAAGTTAGATGCTGCTGAGAAGTTCGAGGAACATTCTGCATGGGTAGAGAAACAACAATTGAAGTCAAAGGTATGCAGAATCACAGTTGATGGTGGAGGAGAGTATGGCAGCAGAGTGAAGTTTCTTGACTATCTGGCACAGGAGGGTATCACTAGTGAAGTATTGCCCCAGACTCATAGCAGCAGAATGGGATATTACAGAGATGCAATTGCACACTAATGGACTCAGCACAGTCCATCCTGCAGCATGCTGGAATGCCAAATAAGGTCTGCACTGAGGCCGTTTCCACAGCAGCATATATCAAAAACAGATTACCAATCAGAGCCCTCCTGAACTTTACTCCATCTGAGGGGTGGCCTCAAAAGTAGCCTGATATCTCACAAATTCGATCATTGTGTAGTTTCGCGTTGTCCTGGATCCATGGAGATCTCCGAAAGACCATTGATATTGATGTTTACAAATGTGTTCTTCTTGGATATGCAGCAGAGACATCGATGCTGTACTGAGTTATGGATACCTCTCCAGGATGAGTCATCATGGCCCAGGATATTGAATATAATGAGTAGATTCTCTAACACCAGCTGTTGAGATATCAACAATCGAAACTCATGCTTGAGCCAGCTAGCGAGCATCCGATTGTTGAGCCTGCTTTTCTTGACTCACCGCAGCAGCTGTCGAAGGCTAAGCCTTCACCAATTGATCGAATTGCTGACTTGGATGATGATCTATTACCAGCTCTGGATAGCACGGAGTCAGACTGCATCTTAAAGAGTTGCAGCGTGATCTGAAATCGACCCTTGCAGCCTCATCATCGGGAACTAAGAGTGGAAGGAGCTCAATCAGCATGGCAATGATGATTGAGCCGGGCCCAAACACTTACTGCACAGCCTTGAACTGTGAGGATGCTGAACAATGGAAGGAAGTGATTGGCAAAGAAGTGTCAACAATGGAGAGCCATCGAGTATTTGCTGTGTTGAGAGGGCCCCTGAAGATGCTAGTATGATTGAGAGCTGATGGGCGATGGTCAGCAAGCTACTAGTCAACCATCAGACTGACAAATGGAAGGTCCGAGTAGTTGGTCATGGTGATCAGCAACAGCCAGGAGATTACACTGATATCACCTTTCCAGTCATTAATTCAATCTCAGGTCCACTCGCCTTCAGACTTGCAGCCAGGCGTGACCATGTGATCAACATACTCAACATCCCGACTGTGCGAGTATGGTGCCCTCTGCAAGTGACTGTCTATATGTGCCTTCCTGATAGTGAGTGGCCTGACCCCTATTGCGGAACTCACCCAATCGTGAACCTGGATGAGACCATGTATTGTAACAACCATGTGAATAGGGAGTACTCTGAAGATGTCTTCCATTATATTGTCGATTGTCTCAGCCTCCAAGGTTTAGTTGTAGCCCCTGGTCATTGCTTTGGTGGCACACTCAGTAAACCAAATGGCATATACCCAGATACATTGACCATATCTTGAATATTGGCAGCTTGAAGGTCATATCGTCTATTGCTTTTCAGCTAAAGCTACAAATTCTGGAGAAAAGTCTGACTGGTGCTGGAAACGAGTAAACGTAGTCGGCTTTGTCTGCCGAGGGGTGGACAAGTGCCCACAAGTGTCGAAGGTTGTCAAGGTGCGGAATTGGCCCCGGTGTGAGATCAATACCAAGTACACGGCATTTTAGAGGTCTTGAACTTGTGGGGACAGATGTGTGTGTGGGAATCATGTGGGCTGGTTTGGCAATGTATGCAGCGGAGCTGCCTGCGATTTAGTTCTTGTGTATGTGTCAATTAGACTTAAAGAGACAGTCAGTGAGTTTAGGTCGATAGAGTGATTCACCACAGTGTTCACAGTACATCAGATTACGAGCCCAGGAAGCTCGCTGATATGACTAACCCTAATCGCATTTTGATTTCAAATCCCAGCATTATTGACACAGATTCGGAGCAGTACAACCAGACCCACACATATACTGATCATGCGATGACCACATCTCCAGGGATTCAAAATATGCAGGTTTATGCTATGGACTACAAGAGCTGGAGTTTGGAAATCGAAATACACTTGGAACAGAAGCAGGTTCTTGGCATTGTCAATGGTACACACGAAACACTGGAGGCGAAGGACAGGACAGAGTTTAAGGCATTGAAGAAGCAGCATCAAACCGCACAGTTGACCATTCTCCTGGCAATGGAGCCCTCATCGCTGCAGCAGTATCATGTTCAGAATGATCTGACAGCACTGTGTGATCTGTTGAGGGAGGACCACAAATTGAACTGGAAGCTGAATGTTTTGGCTTTGCAAGACAAGATGTCAGCTGTGTGATTCAGTGATTGAAATAATGTACGGGAGTACTCATCAATGATTCAGAGTTATGTGAATGACCTCAATCATTGCACCAATATGGATAGCTTATATGCTGCTAGTGGTACAATGCCGAAGATCGAGCAGACCAATTACCTGATGCAGGGTGCACCAAGGGATAATGATTGGAGGTATTTCACTGAGTTGATTTACGACAAGATGGACACCCTGGCCGACAAACCGGAGGAGGTTATTATGTTCATGAAGCCCTATGAAGTGCGGTTGCAGAAGAGAGATGATTCCGAGGTGGCAGGCATAAACTCAATGTCGCGGACAGAAGTGATAAAAGTAGGAAGATTTAGTTCTCCCAGAAGTCGAGTGAGAGAGGAAGTGAGAGTGATGGTAGTTGTTCCGAGAGTGAGAAGTATCGCCGCAGGCATACTTATACATGCTACACATGCCATACGATAGGACACATTCCACGGTATTGCCAAAGCACTGCACCTGTGGAGTGCTCAACAGCAACAGCAGCAGCGGCAGCGACAGAGATGACAATGACATCCATTGAGGACTATTGCACAAAAACTACTGGCAGAGAAGGCACATCGAAGGAGAGACAATACTTACACTGTGCCACCACCTCTCACATTTGCGAAGATTGACAAAGGTATGAATGGTACAGCGTGTATATCATGAGAAACGAGCTGGAGATTCATGACTTTCCTGGCAGGAAGGCGGGCAAGGCCACTGGGCATGGCCATTTACAACTGAGACTTCAAATACCAGGAGGCTGAAACATGAGGATTTCATGAGAAACTTCTTGCAAGTTGAAGGAGCACACACCATGTTGTCATGAGCTCGGCATATGGATAGGTGATTGCAGATTGTCCCAGTCAATGGCACCAGAATCAAGATATACTACAAATCACCAGCTGAGGACAGTGGTTGACGTTGAGATCGAAGATGTCTGGTGGGCGTGGCACACCAGATTGCAGGGTTATTCCAACTGGATGTGAAGCGGCTGGATATGAAAGTTGCTGGAAAGTGATATCAAGTGAGAGGGTAATTGTTTCAGAGGAGCTCCAGGCAGAGTTGATTGCTTTGGAGGAGCTCCAGGCATGGTTGATTGTTTGGGAGGAATTCTGGGCTTGGTGTTGTTTGGGAAGAGCTTTAGGCAAAGTGCTATCTAAGTTTGCTCTAGAGTCTATCAATGATGATTGTAATGCTGCCCATGAGGTGTGTGGGGACTGATTCGAGTGCGGTCATGATGTGGGTTGGTTGAGAGTTGTGTGCAGTGGAGCCACATGGACATTAGTTCTTGAGTACATGTTGATTAGACTTAGAGAGACAGTCAGTAATTTTAGGTCAATGAAGAGAGTCAGCACAGTGGTCACGGTGCAACAGCACTTCCTCTCGAATATGGATCTTCAAATATGCAATTGTTTTGGGCTGTGGATTGCCGATCTTTGACCAGGGTGTTGAGTTTCAATTGGCATGTGAAGAACTGAATGCCATTACAATGTTGCAGGAAGGTCTCTGCAATGCTTCCACATTGAAGACTCAAATGTTCGCCATGTTGCTAGGCAAATAGTGGTGTGAGTTGAGGTCAGCTAGGAAGGGTGAGGGGCCATCACACAGCAGGAAGAAGAATATAAGGACCAGCACCATTGGTGCGATGAAAATGGACTGCAGAATTGTGCCAAGAAGAAATAATATGCCGCAAAATGTGAGTACTGTGAACTGAGAAAGGTACCCACAAAGTTTTGCAACCTCATATATGGAGTCAGATTCCTTGCAGAAATACACAGTAACACATCAGTGCATCAGCTAATCTTCCCTGCCTACAATCAGCCAGGAGCAGTAGTCACCTGCTGGATCTCAAGAATACTACTGTTCCATATCGACCTGAAACATGTTCAACAGTGGATGATTTGAGGTTCTGATTGTCTTTCATGGCAGCCAGGAGGGGATGGGGAGCCTGAACCAGTGGAGGAGAATGAGAAAGAGGACACAATTGCAGCAAGCTTACGGGGAATAGTAGTGCAACAAGGACCGAGGGTACAGAGAAGGGAGACATTATACGAACCGTTTGTTGGGTTATGGCTCGCGGAGCAATACAAAGGGAGATGAAAAGTGATAGGCAAATACCTGCGAAACATGAAGCAGCTGGAAAGACAAATTCTGAAGGAAATGCAGCAATCTCGGTTGGAAGCCACAAAATAGCATGTTTCATATCAAGTACTCTACGAAAGGCGTAAAACAAATCATCCGCTGGCAATGGTGTTGGTCGGCACCGAAGAGAAAAGCAATGTAATGTAAGCTGCACATGAAGTGAGCAGGCACCATGGAAGAGATGGAATGTTAGGAAACTTAGCTGAGTTGTAGTGGTGGCCTGAAATGGCAAGTTAGGTGAAAGACTGGGTGGAATTGTACAAGCAGTGCAAGAAGAGAGTGCCGCTTTGGTATGATGTACACCTAAGATGTCTACCTGTTGGTCACCTATGGCAGTCAGCGGGAATTGACATTTCGTACAGGCTCAAAATGGAGACTGGGTACTATCAACTGGTGACAGCCAGGAAGTATCTCATGCGGTGGGCAGAGGCTCAACCACCGAGGCAGGGTACATTAAAGCAGGTAACCGACTACCTGTGTGAGATGGTCATTTGTCTGTTCGGAACCCAGGTCATTGTGGTAGTGGACGGTGGAAGAATCAACAAGAAATGGACAGCCCTCCTCCTCAAACATTGCAATATCCAGAGAATCACTGTAGCCATGTACCATACCACTGTGCATGGATTATTCCAACGAGGACATCGACCAATGTCATATGTGCGATCCAAACTCACAGCCTGCTTCAATGTACCAAACGAGTTGTGGATTGATTAACTGCCACCAGTGCTGTTGGCCAACAGAATCACCATCAGAAGTATGAACAGATATTCGCCCATCTGCCCAATGTTTGGCCAAGATGCAGCACATTCTATAGAGCTGCAGCACTAAATGTGGAATTCTGCCAACTGGACAGAAAGAATTGACTATGTAGTGTCACTGGTACTGGCTCCAGCAAGACAGCTCAAATTATGGCAAGGTGATGTGGATGCTGCCATTCAAAACCTAAAGGAGTCAGAGAGAGGCCCACAAGTATTACTTCGATCAAAAAGCCAAACTCAATGTTCAACATCCCCAACATGGAGACTTATCTCTTGTGCATGAAACCAACGTTTTGTAGTGACAAAGTGCTAATCAAGATGCTAGGTCGTGAGGACCCTACCATGTTACTGAGATTGTGCAGTGCTTAGGAACATACTGACTGGCAGAGCTAGATTTTGCAGAGCTTGTGAGTTGGATTAAGCAAGATGCTAGGTTGTAAGCACGCTGCCATATTACAGAAATTTCCCAGAGCCTAGGGACTTATTGACTACCAGAATGAGAATTGGCAGAGCTTGTGACCTGGACATGTGGTAGCTGACTCAGGAAGTCTTTCACTCACAATGAGGACATACGCAGTCCTAGAGATATTTCCACGCCTTACTCCACACAACAGGAGGAATCGGACAACTTTGAGGAATTTGAAGTGGAGGCAGTATGAAGCTGAAAATTCATAGAAGGACGATTGCCATAAATAGTTAAGTGGCAGGCCTGGGAGAACGGATTGTGGGGATGAGCAGAGGATATGGCAGGGTGTATGGTGCTGCTGGATGAATGGAACACCACACATCTGGTACTGGCAGACAATCCGTCCAGACAATGATGGGGATGATGCAGGAGGGATGTCAAGGAATGGGATGAGATCCATTGGATGGACCATAACAAAACGATATAATGACACTGAAGCGAGACAGCTGAGTGGAGGTGGAAGATGGAGGGCAAACATCGAATCCACATTATTGAGTTGATTTGCAAGATGGTTGGGGAAGAAACCTTCCTATTGCCTGAGTTACACTCACAATAAACGACACATTCCCACCATACTACCCTATCCCTCTGGACAGTTCGAGTCAAGAGAGCAGACAACTATCGCAGCAAAGCAGAGAAAATTCAACCCCAAAATGAGGTACAATGAGTAACTTAAGCCCAATAACCAAGTACAAGCAGGGAAAGAAGAGTGGAAGAAGTGGGGAGTGTGTGAAGAGATATGAGTAGAGCACTCTAGGGAAATCGTGAACCACATAGAGACTGGAACAAGACGGAGTTAGCACAAATCACCCCTCCAGGTATATAAAGATTTTCCCCCTCCCACATTCTTAAGGCAAGAAAGCAACTCTACTGTACCATTCATTTCCCACTGCACACCAACAACTATGCCCAATATTGATATCTCAATCATAACTGACAACCAATAGCTGCCATGACATTTACCTTCACCGACAACATTGCTGCGGCACTCATGTGTGCGATGGTGTAGGAAGCATCTTTAAGTACTGCTGACATCGGTATGGACTTTGACTCCACCTCAGCCACCACCACATTTGCCAATACAGCCTTCGTGATTATGTATGCATCCTTGTGCGATCTCTCTACTATCACTTGCAATCCCACTTCGGTACTCCACTGCACCTGGATCTCTTCTCGAACACACTCAACTGAACCCCACCACATGCCTATGGCGAATGCAATCTCGGAGCTCTTCCTCCAAACCCAAGTCAATTGGATTCTCGGGATCTATAAAATCTTTGGTGACATTACCAATGCTGTCAACTCCCAGGTCACATGGTCATCACACTTTGCGGTGACAAACCTGGACTGCAAGATGTTGAAATACAAGCCATACAACAACTTCTGTATGGCACGTGATAACTCCGGCAGGGTTAGACAGTTGACATAGCAGCACCACACAGCCCAACGGAGAGAGATTCAAGCAACCAAGAAGCTGGTCAACCTCTGGCAACACTATCATGAACCCCAGGGAATCCTAAGTAATCCCAGCGGAAGTGAGATTTGGCTGCAATAAGCCACATTTGCCCACCAAACATCCAGAGATCTTGAGTGAGTGAACTGATGCCTGTATTGTACATACGTCGATTGCCACACCATGCTGATTCAGTCTTCAATACATGGTATGTGATATACTTCCGGAGTCTTCCGGGAAGGTAAAATGTTCTTACATATTGGCTGTGCTCAACTTGGAGAAGGAACTGACTACCAAGGTATGGGTCTGAAATCATACTGGGGGTCAGTAATGCCACTTAGGTATTGTGCTGCCATGGATGGCAGCAATGATGTCAACTGACATTGTATCCTCTCACACTCATCATCACCTGCCGACAATGGGATATCTGTACCACCTTCATCCCCCACTATGAGCATGATAAATCCACCACCAACACCACCAACCAACAGATTGGAAAGGGAAAAGGAATCAGTTGGGAGTAGTGTTGAAGTGCTTTTGATGAATGTGGCTGAGGGCGGATCTGGGGGTGGAACCAGTGCGTCCACAGAGAAGGTTGCCAGAACAAGTCCACCGGTGCCCACAGAGACAGACGCTGGTGATATTCTGCTAACACCTACCAACAATGTAGCTGGTAAAATCTTGCCACCTCCGACCAACAAAGTTGCCTACTCATTTCTAACAACTCACACCGAGAAAGACGCTGGGACAACCTCAGCAGCCTCTAATCTGACATAAGCCTGTATGATCCCAGAAATGTCTACCAATCCTAAGCCGATTGTTACCCCAAAGCCCACCAGGTCTACTACTCCCATCAGTCAAAGTAGCAGTTCTGATAAACAATCTACGAAATAAAAATACAGGAGTTGTTACATGGAATGGCTCAGTCTCGACCTGGACTGCAATAGAATGTTGAATGACAAGGCAAGCTGCCGGCACACCACAAGAAACAAATAGTCAACACAGTCATACCCATCATCCAACAAGTAGTAAACAAGGACTCCAAGTTGCTTACAGAAGCCTGGGCACATAGAACTGTGGCCATAAATGCAATGTGTAAGGCAATCGATCGATTGGATACTCGGCTTGGCAACATCTTGTTCTTCTGAAAACTTCAAGTGCAGAGGACGTTACACACAGAGGGTGGCAGGAGAATGCCGGTGTACAAGGAGTAAGAGTCCTTATCATTTTCCTTTCAGTTTACGTCTTTCGTTTGGGTTGATTGTTGTCATTTGGGTTCATCGTAGTCCTTTGGGTGTATGTCTTTGCTTTGGGTATTGTTCATATAAGCACATGACTTGTATTGTTTTTGATTCTGATTGGTCATATCACTGTGGCTGAGTGGCTAATTGTGGCTAGTACCTGCCACTCAAACTTAGATCCCAAATGACCTGCCCTTTTAATTATACGAGTTTGGCTCTGATTACAAAGTGTTCTATACATAATATGTGGATAACTATCTCCTCTTACCTCCAAGTCTCAGATTTATGATATCTCTTATATTGAGTTAGAAATTGTTAATCAGCAGTATTTTGGAGCATTCTTTTTACAGCCGCACCGTGAATATTAGTGGTATAGTAAATTGGTGACCAGGAAGTGAAAGAGGACCTGTTTATGCATTGTTCATGTATATAACACTTTGTGATCAGAGCAAAACACATAGACTTAAATGAACTTGAATTGATTGAAGCTACCCAGCAGAAGGCATCTTCCCAGTGGTTAATATGCTTGCTCTAGCCACAGAAACAATAGAGACTCACCCAGACTTGTAGAGATATGCTCACTGGGAGCTGGCCAAGAGATAATCTAATAAATTTAGCATTCTAGAAGTATGTTAGAGCCATATACATCTGGAAGCATAGGAGCTGCTAAAAATGGCAACTCTGGGTTGGCTGGGCTGGAGATCCATCTCGGCACCACCAGAGGGTGGCAAAGCTGCCACTGTACCTTGTATGTGATACCTATATTGTAGCCGGTTTGGGGATATAGTTATATGGGATGAAAGGGGAGAGGTAAGTTTCACACAAGGAGCCAGGGAGGTGCTGTGGCAGGTAAATCCGTTTCTCACTACCACCACCACCACTCAGGTTGGCAGAGGGAAGCAGGAGGGAGGTGTAGGGAGATATCAGGATAAAGAAGATGGACTGAGTAATGGGAGGTGTATGGGGATACAGAGATAATGGAGATTGACTGAGAAATGTCAGGGGGTGTACTGGGTAGTTGTTTATTCATACTGTATTCACTCTAATTAGAGTATGACAGGACCTAATACCCCCTCCGCCTCTGGGTGAGCTGGCTAGATGGCGGAACTCTCACCCTGCTACCCTTTATCCCCGCTTGGGTGTACCTGGTTTTTGTAGTGCAGATTTTAAGTGCCTTTATCACATGACATTAGGTTAAGGTTGAGTGGCGGAGCTGCATACACCACACTTCTTGTGTACATGTCAATTAGGTACATAGGCAAGTCAATATACACATCACCAATTTGGTAGCTGCACTATATGACAACATAACCTTCACTTAACGCTAGGATTGTTCCAACACGTCATAACCCTGGTTAGAATGTATTTTTGGCATTTACAATGGCGATTTCCCGAGGAGACACATCTCTATGAGCAACTGAGTATAACTGATTACTTTGAGACTGACATCCTCATGATGACTTCTACCACCATATCGATTGCGAAACGCAATTGATCATACTACAAGCAATGGTCATGGCAGATGGCATTTCTCTTTAACCAGAAACTGATCAATGGGATAGCCATGGGGGAGAATGAGAGGCCCAAAGATCAAGGGGAGGAAGCTACCACAATGGACAAATTGGTACTTCGGGCTGCAGTCAAACATTGGGCAAAATCACATGGTACTGCAAAATTGACAATCCTGCTCAGCATGGAGCCATGGCTGCACATGTCGTATATGCAAATTGGTGATGCACATACACTTTGGTAGGAATTCGTCAGGGCATACAAGGCACATATAAGGTTTGATGCCTGAGAGAGGTGAAAAGAGGTTTCAGGAATATGGCACGAGAAGTGCAATAGTAGTGAGACTGATACCCTCTGACTCGACCAGAATGTGAAAATTACAATCTCGATTCCAAACCATTGTCCTAAGATTTCACCAGGACATTGGTCAAGATGATCAACAATAAGTATAAGTTCTATTTCCTGCACGGAATACAATGAAATGATGATCGGTTGTATGTTCTGGAATTGATGATGGACCATAACGTGACTGCAATATAGACTCATGATGAGGTTGCAATCAAGTCGGTCAAGAAAGAGGCCATGATGAAGCCGGAGAAAGCCCTCAGCTGTGACACCCCACTCTTCACAAAATGAAATTCCGAAAGACATTGCAACGAAAAAGGTAAAGGCAGGAAGAGTGGGAAATGTGATGAGAGTGAACAGCATCAGCATTGCAAGGGCAAACTGACCTGCTCTTATTGCCATAAGGAAGGGCATAAGGTCTGTAACTGCACGAGTATCAAACTCGGTGAATGTCTCATCATGAAGAAATGTACTAACACTCGAGCCAATGCCAATGATGACATGATTACTGCCGCCATGGTTTAGGCAGAAATGTCAACCACCACAATCTCCCAGGTGACAGCTACAGGCGGATAAACGGCCCCATGGAATGACAGTTGGTACTTGGACAGTGCCTCCACGTCGTACGTATATGGAAATCACAGGAAGTTCGATTACTCTTCTATATCCAACAAGAAGCATGACAGAGAGATATGAGAATTCACTGAAACTGTAGCAGCCAAGGTCATCTGGCATGCAGATATTTGAGTGAGGTTTGGGCTCCCTGGATGCTACGACGACAATGATGAAGTAGTTGTGAGTGTTATACTCCATCTGGAAGGTGCATACATGTCGCTCACCCAAACATGGCTTATGGATCGAGGACTAAGAATTGTCTATGTCCAGGGCATCTGAATAAAGATACACACAAATGCAAACACTGGTTGAAGTGGTCACGGAAGTCTCTTTGCCCTGAGACCTCAAGTTGGAGGGTTATTGTGGTTCAATGTTGATGTGAAGTTTGCAAGAACGGGTTATGGTTATGATATGTATCAAGGTGCAAGCAATACAGAGCACCAAATGCAATTCTAAATGAGCACACCGATACAGTCATCTTGGAGCCTAAGTAGCTAAAGCAACAGGAAATGCTGGTACCAATTGCATCGAGTTCCATGATCTACTTACCTGCAGCAGATCATACTTTTGGTGGTAACTCTGCTGGTCAATTGAAAGATTACTCGCGAGCTGGCATGCAGGATGAAAACGACAGTGACGATGAAGATATGGACAATCCACCAGTAGTTACTACCACATCTGAGAAGTCTTTTTTCTCAGAGGAATTGGCAAGCCTCGATGGGAATCTCATAAGCACATGGAAAGCACCTACACTCAATTTTCAGAGAAGGCGCCAGACTAATCTTCTCTGTTAGAGGAAAGGTCAACTGCAGTTTGAGAGTGCACAAGGCTGCTGTACAGCCCAGACTGGAGCCCTAGGTAGTGCGCAGAGAATTACATGTAATTCGAGAGATAGGGTCTTGAGTTTTTTCATTGTTTGGAAGATGGTTGTTTTGGAGGTGATCTGGGTATAGCACAATGTATCTCTGTGGTGTTCTGTTAGTTTTCTCTAGCGGTAATTTCTTATGGTCATGATACCGACCTGGCGGAGTGTACCGCATATTTTGAATGTGGTTGTCATGTGGCGGGGGGTTAGGGTTTAGAGGCAGAGCCGCATACAAATTTCTTCATGTATACCTGTCACTTAGATGAACACATGAGTCAATTGTAAGGGCTTGGACACCAGCATTTGGCCTTATACGCAAATGTATGGGAATTGTAGGATACGGTTGCAAACGAGGATGCCTGTGATAGTGAATATAGAGACATAGGTGAGATGATCTCTACTGATCTAACTCTTGTGATGACCAGACTATAAAGAATGGACATTAACCAACCCTGGGTTATGTGCTGCTGTTACATGAATATACGCATCACCAATATGGCAGCTGCACTATTACTTGATGTATACATTCCTCTATGCCAGGATTGGTCGAACATTATCGCTGGTGACTTGGATGGACTGAGCGACAGGTATTTTATATTTGCGAGACCCCAGGTTAGATACACTTCATCTTATTATTCAAGGGAATTACACACTCTATCTTTTGCAGCTGTTCGTCCTTAGAAATCTAGTTGAATTATCATTCATCCATGCTATTTGTGTTGATTCTCATTGCCAGGTAGCCTAGTGTATAGTCTCACCTTGTTCCTACAATCCTCAAGCCAGGACTGCTCTTTCTCACAAGTTCACTTTGCAGGCTAGAAGAGGTGCGGCAGACGGTTGACAATAACCTGTCTGCCTTCTAGCTCTGCTCTTTCGCCACACCATTACACCACTTGAATTAAAAAATTCATCCAGATTGTATCACTAACTAATAAAATGTACAGTGGGCCCATTGGAGAAAAAGCTGGACCCGTGGTGGAGAACTCCATATTGCACAGCATTGATGGAGTTTGACATATAAATTATTTTAAATCAAATCTGGTACAGATGCAAGCATGCATTGACTTATGGTATTGGGAATGGATTTGCAAGATGTCTTGGCAAAAAACAAAAACAAAAGTGGCGGAGTAACTTGCCAACCATGACAGCAATCACCATGTGGAAACTGGCAATTCAGTTTTAGCATTGAATTGACCCTGAAACGGCATTTCTAGTACCTATGGACAATTGGATGAGGCTTGGCATGGCGACTGCAGATCTCGCTTGCATCAGCAGAATCTATTTTGGTCACTGGGAGTCTCCAGGAGTGTGTGAGAGGAGGTGGAGGGTAAATATGGAAGGGTCAATTTCATGAGGAAATCGGACCCTAGGTGGGCATTCCGGCTGGCCTTCGCAGTAACTCGGATCACTGATGACTTGTACGGGAGCACTATGGGAGCGGTTGTTGAAAAATTTGGGAGCAGCTGGGACTGTCACCCAACAAATGCGGGAATCCGAAACTAACTCTGAGAGATGACTGGGTTTTTATGGATATTCATTGCAAGGACTGCAGGCGGTATCTGGGAATCTCTGGATTTACACGAGCAATATGAATACCCTCCACATATGATGTATAGATTATTGTTCATTATCAACTTCTCAATCATACTATAGTATCCAGCATCTCATTCAACATTCTATTGTTTGCATCGCTACATTAAGGAGACCCAAAGACAATGGTTAGTGAATCAATAATGAGTGTAGGTAAAACTGAAACAATAACCCAACTATGCGATCGGAATGATATCTATCGAACATAGTCACAATGCCATCCACCGAATCTCCCAGCTCATGATCGCCGACAACTGAAGGAACACACATTTCGTCAACGGCGCGAAGAAGCTTGAAGCGCTCCTTGTATTTCCAAAAGATTCGGGCCTGGCGAGTGGGTGAAATTGAATTCCAATGTGGTTTGGCTCGATTTGTGATATCTAAATGGTTGAAATTAATGATAGCTTGCGGTGAGTCAAAATGGAGTTTGAAAGGCAATATGATGAATTCGTGGGAAAATGAGGTGCACCACCAGGAAAGGAGGAGTGCCTGATGTGGAGTGCGAGGTGGGCAAGGGGAGTGCTGATGGTAATGGAGGAGTGCAGAATGAAATTGAGGGGTGCAAATTCAGGCCAAGGAGTGCCAATGAGAATTGAGGAGCGCATATCCAGCGGAGCAGCCCATTCATGCTGAACAGCGCCGGAAGGGGAGGGAGTTAAAGTGTCAAGAATCATATCGAGGCGCTCCAAATTGAGGTCAAGGAGGGGAATGAGGAGCGCCCAATCTAGAGGAGGAGCGTGGACATAAAAGGAAGTATGGTACGCTGAATGAAATATTGAAGCACCAATCCAGAGTGATGAGCGCTAATGTGGATTGAGAAGCACCTGTTATACTGGAGGAGCACCATTGGGGGGGGGTATGAAGCACTCCAACCATGTGTAGTGTTAGCAACGGTTCCAGGTTACGCGGCTGCGGTCCGGGTTTGGAACCGGACCGGATGGTCCAGTCCGGGTTGTTACCCGGACAACAGGGGTACCCGCCGGGTTCGGGGACGGGTTTGAACCGGACCATGGTTCCATTTTACGATTCTTACAAGTTTGGCTCCAATTGAGTATTTGAGTTTTGATCGTATCATGACATGGTCAATACGTAAACTGTTCAGCTTCAGCCGCTCTTTCACGTCCTGCATTTAAATTTGCAATCCGACTGATATTCATTGAATGGTTGTGAAATAATGGCGGAATTTAAGCGAAATTGCCGGGTTTTCGATCGCGACTCAACGAATACTTGTCCAATCACAAATCTGAATCCGGGTGGTGAAAGAGCGACTAAAACTGCACATTCTACGTGTTGATCATGTTGTGATACAATCAGAACTCAAATACTCAATTGGAGCAAGAAATGTTGACTTTTGAGGAGCGGGTTATATGTGGAAACCCGTTGCAACGGTTCGGTTCCGGGTTCGAACCGGACCCGGAACCAACCCAGGAATTTGGACCCGTTGCTAACACTAACCATGTGTAATTGATGAGTGCAATGGCTTCTGCAGTAATACAATCTATCACCATGGAAGGGCAAAATTTACCTCAATATTCATCTTGAGAAAACATAACTGTAACCTTCTTTCTAGTGGCATACTGAGACAGCGCGCAATGGATAGCTGCAGGCACAAGCACTAACGTTTGCGGTGCGAGAGGTTGAAAGACACAAGATATGGTTGGTTGTCCCCCCAAGATTTTGCGGGTGAAGAAAAATCAATGATAGATTAAGTCAAGCACTTCCATCCACGTGAACCATGATTTCTTATCATCAATGAACTTGGAGTGAGAAGCATCGTCAAACAGGAGCTCCTTAACCCAGATTTGAAGCTTAGTCTATGATCCTGAATCTAACCAGTAACTATGGACAATAGTTCGACCAGCTCCATCTGCCAAACACCCTCGAATGGTACTAATTTTAAGATTCAACTATGTATATTTTTGGGCTTTGGTATCATCATAAGTCGAATTGAGGAACAGGAAACAGAGTATACACTGACAGCTTCTCGGGTTTGCGGATTGATTTTAAGAGATGGACCACTTGGCAATTGACACACAGATGGTGTACCTACAGGAGCACCTGCTAATGCCTGCTGACGATCCTGGGCTCCAATGGCTAGTTTCCAAACTTCATCAACCATCGAGTACATCTCCTCGGATATGATTCGGCAGGGAGTCTTTGTGAATACTATTGGCTCCATGAACAGTTTCGCTACCTCAAAAGTAGCCTTGTGGTGTTGAGGAACATTGTGATCTCCACCAGCCTTTGGTTGAGGAACATACTTGTCTCCACCAGCCTTGGGAAGCGGGAGTGCCTGTACAATGTCAGACTCGCATGATATCTTGGTGGTTGACTTTTGGCGTTTGAGCAATAGTCGTGCTGGGGCCCCGGCAGGATGTTGCAGATTTGGAAGTGGAGTGCGGGCAATGACTGTATTGGCACGGCTCCATTTCGTTGGCAGTGGAACCCTAGTAGTTCGTAATGTCTTATCAAGGCACGCCTGGTCTAGATGCAGGACCCCCTGTTGGTTTTCTGAATTGTCTTCTTCGATATCAGATGACCAGGTGGACTCTCCTGGGTATTCATTTTCATCATTGCCGATCTCCCCATCAGTAATGTCATCATCCTGCCTCATCACAATTATCACACGGACAGTAGCTATCTCCAACACTATACTTGAAGGCTGGGTTGGAAGTTGAAACATTTGATCAGCAATGAAGATTGGCTGTCTTCATGAATGCACGTGCAAGGGCTCTCTCAAGGTGTGCTTCTCGATTCATCTGCGAATAGCGAATCCTCACCTGGCTAGCTGTCGGTTTCATGTTTGATGAAGTGCAGTTGGGGAATGTAGACAGAAGTATATAAGAGTTAATATAGTATGAAGTGTAATAGAATAACAGCATAATCGGGAAACAAAGTAACACGCAGTCGAGGAGGATGCGGTTCGAGGTGTGCCTGGATAAAGCAACACTCGGCTGAGGAGGATACAATTGGAGGTGTACCTGGAAAGAGTCCGGAAGACATGTCGGCAGTTCATATTTCTATTGTCGATGGTTGTTCTTTGTTGTGATTTAGGAAGCGTCAGGTGCACCAGATCAGCTGGATTCTTCATGCCCCCAATTCCCCAATGTTATCAGTTGTATCCAAGAACGCTATTGATGCAAGAATTGGATGTTGGTTTAAGCCATTATACCTAGAATTGGACCAGACACACCTGAAGAACTCGAGACATTGACATGGTTGTATCACTAACCAACTCTCAGGGCCAGACATATGGAATACTGAGAAATGGGGTGATCACGATTGCCCCTGCATCTGGATCCGCCAAAGGTACTTCATTATGCCTCTACTTCGATCATATGAGAGGTCACCGTGTGGCACAGAATTGTTGGAGTGCTGAAGAATCTTGCAGACCTTGGACAGAGGATAGAGTTGGGACCTTGGTGAGTTGCAACAGGTGAAGTTACAGGTGTTCAAACTGAGTTTGTTGCTAATAGTGGATAAATATGAATCTCTGAATGTGGTATACCAGTCGGAAGGACACCCTATTTTCATGATCTTTTGGTGATTCAGTATTCTGCAACAAAGTCAGCGGTTGATTAGGCAATGTCATGTGCAGAACTTCACTTTCAGCAGTCCCAGTCTGTTGAATGCAGAATATGGATGCAGTCAGTGTAAGAGAAGAGGGTGAATTTGGGTTTACAAAGGAGAGATTCAACATAGGGAAAGAATGGTAAACATACAGTGAAGATTCAGGGGTAATCTAATCGATCCCAGTACTCGTCAATGCCATGATTGCTAGCAAATCGGTCATAAATAGTCACTCACATTAAGATGTTGCACATATTATCTTGTAACCACCGCATCATTTAATCACAAACTCATTATAAGTCTCAATGCTACAATGTTGACTTAACATAAATATTGCGGTTCAAAGCAGTGCATAAGAACATTTTGAATGCATCATGAGGCTTCATCTGACAGCGAAAAGACGAAAAACAGCATGTGGTGCCGGCCAATTCAGGTGCAGTAAGCCTTGAGTTGGTATGAAGGATTGAATATAATGTAATGGCTGGGATTGCAGGCTTGCCTTACTTTGACAGTGACTTGTACTCTCAGAAACTGCCTTTGTCTTACCTCGAGCTGTAATCAGAATTTCTTCATGCACTCTTCAGATTGGACATTGGCGGATGTCAGATATCGTCTGTTTATCATTTGTCATGAACTTCAGTGGTTCAAGATACATGGTGCCCGGGAGCTTACTGGTCACGGATCCAGCCACTATGCACAGTCTGGCATTCAGATTCTATCTCTTCGAGCTATCTTGTAGGAAATCGGTTCACATAATCTATTTTAGGATAGCGTTGTTTTCGCGGCCCAAACATTCACGTTGGTTGAAATGTAGTTGAGTCTGCATTAGAAGCGTTGTGAATTTAAACTGATTTGAGGAAGTTCGGTATATAAGTGAGCATGAGTTGCCGGTCATCTGCAGAATTGCTGAGCAGAAACTGTCGTGTGAGGTTCACTCCCTCAAGCTGCCGCTCGATTATGGAGCCCACACGACAGATGCTGTTTTAGGATCTTGGAAATGTAATGTCTGAACCTACTTCTTAGTCAAAATCCAGTCAAGTGTGGTTACTTATCGCCCAGGGCAGTGCATCTACAGTAAGCATATGGTAGACACCTTCCTCCAAAGGATAGGTTGACATGGAGCATGGCAGTTATGGCATTTATGTGGTGGCCTTCACATACCGATCAAGCATAGATTCAGATATCGGCTGATGCCGACCGGGATGAGCCGCCCCTGCACTTAAAAGTTTTGTGTCTGTAAAACGATACTCACTGTGCGCTGGTAGCCACAGATTCAAAGCATTCAGGAAGGAAGAAAATATGCTTGGAATGGAGCGAAATGAATTGTTCAAGGGTAATGCAAAGTGGGTATGCACGGTTCAGAGGCGTGCCTGGCATGGGATGATATGATAATGATGGTGGGCGGCTTGTCAAAACTGGCCGTTGAATCGAATATCCATGCAGTGTCAAATAAGAGACCTTTAAACTCAATAGCAGAGTGGATCTGAGATGTGCCTGAACTTCATTCCTGAGCAAGGAAAAACTTGGCTGTATTCCTCAGGTAAGTCTGGAATACGCAAGCTGTGTCTTAGGATACAATACATCAACACGATATCACTTAGACAGTCTTTCTATCCTTGGATGATTCGAGATATACTGTGCTGGATGTGTCTCAGGAGAGTTGAGAAGTTGACAGCCATTCTCTTGTGCAATTGACTGTGAATTATTCAACATTGTTGATTCAGTGAATATCCCGAATACTTCGGTGACTTCGGTATCCGGTGTGCCCAAAATAGCAAAGCAACAAATAATTTGGATCAAAGTTGCAGGTCGAAGCTCCCCTGGGTACTCGGATCCCGTTTGCAGATTTCGGTATCACAATTCCACACAGTCAATATTGTATGATGATGAGCAGTGACTGCAGCTTGGACTGATTCTCACAAGAGAAATATACGGCACCGTGGAATTTGACTTCATCTACCATCAAACTGGCGCATCTGCTTTTCGTCACATATTGGTTCATCCAAAGAGGCTAGGATTCAGTTTACCAGATATCCATTTACCATTGACTTCATCTCCTATTCATCACCATAATCAACTAATACGAAATGGAATCAAACTCTAACCAATACTCCTGCACTCCTCAATTGCGCCTTATTCTCCATACCATTTGACTATTTTGCATCAGTTGGTGAGATTGTGGTGGTTGAATGCTTACAGAGGTGTACCTTGATTTCACTGCCCTGATATCTATTGTTCATCCTCACCATCTGACGGCACGAAGTCTCCTTGCTGTGTCAGTCACATGCTATGGTCCTGACAACACTCCAGAATCCGGAATACAATTGACGGCGTGATGATTGGTCAGTTCATCAGACCATGCACGAATATCAATTGACCCACTCCAGAGAGTCGGTGGAGATCACTCGCTCTGCTATCATAACCACTCAGTCCAGTGTTCAATAGCCATGAGTGTGAAACTCGGTTTTTCCCCAGTCGGACAACCGATGCAAATGCCTGGCGCTGCCCATTGAATTCCCAGACCTTCTGAGTTATTACCGCATGGTTTGCTGCTGTGAGATTGAGGCCTGTCCCACCCACTTTGGGCATAGTTACAAACCCAGAGGGATTTGCCAAATCTTGGAATTTGAGCTACATATCTGTGTGCTCATCGTTGCCCATTTCTGCATACATGTAGACAATATCCAAATGATCCGGAAAGAACTGTGTGAGCCTCCACTTCAGATGATGAACTTGGCCTGGCCGAGAACAAAATAGTACTGAATTTTGAGCAGGTGGTGCATGAGGCAAGGTGCGTTTATTACATTCACGTTCATGCGGGAGCGCCTCATATGATGCTATCTCTTCATCAAGTTTGGGATACTCCGCAGGTTCCTTGACAAGCATTGGCAGAAATGTATCTTTCGGTCATTGGTAAATTGGAGAATCCACCCAAGTATCGAGTGGCCATTCATCGTACCATTATCCAGAAATGTCATTTCAATCTTCGGTGTCTCTCAATACCAATGAGCAACATGCCAGCCACCATCTAAGTACCCTCCACGCTCCTGAAGCCCCCAGTGAAGTGTACCTCGCTAAAAGTGTATTTAGTTCAGCTTGCTCGTCCTCAGTCCATTCGAGATCAAAAAGGTGGGCATTCTCCATTAGTATCCAAACAAGTGGTTTCCTATTTGCAAGTTTCGAGTCTGACCACCTCCTGATCGTCCAGGGCTTTGCAATGTGGATCATCCGGTGTGCCGCATCCTGTTTAGTGTCGAGGTCTTCAGTCCGGACAGCATGCAACAAACTCTTCACAGCGGTATACCGTGCATCGCCACCGTGGGTTTCCATCACAGCATCATCCTCTGGATCATCACACGCACATGAAAACAGCCAGATCCTCTGATAACACCAGTCATAGAGTGAATGGAATCCCCGCATTGCAGTGACATGAAGTTTGAATCCAATTCTCACAATGATCACAATTTGCCAGCCCACACTATTTTTCCTCCTGTACCAATGGGACTCATCAAAAATCACACAACTCCAAGAACAGTGTGAGAGTTGGCCATTGCTTGATGGTTTCGCTCTAGATGTAAAGGTATCATACAACACAAGGTGGATATTCCATCAGTTTTCCGGCTGCTCTATACTGGTGATCAGATCCTTGTGGGGGAGATTCGCATTTTCGGCATGCAAAAAGTTGATGAGTTTGACATCGGTTCCATGTGTCATCTCGTCAATGACAGTCTTGTTGGTCGCTGCCACTGCAGAAACTATAACCACCAAGATTGGTTCAAGGGACGATATAAGTGCTTTATGCCTGTGAGGTGGAGTTGTCTACATCTCCACCAGGCAGCCGGGCACAGACTTCAATCTCTTCAGTGGATACGACTCCCATTCTTCACCAACAATGCCGGGAAAGTTGTTGTGTGGCAACATGACCCACTCTTCAGGCGTATTCCCTCATAAAATGGACAGTGGCAACCCCATTACAACTTTCTCAGTCACCAATTTGCAAAGCATTGCCGCTGCAACTGAGGTGAAAGTCTTTCCAAGACCCATTGCATCCGCCACCAGTGCTCCTGGCATATCAGCATCGCAAACCCAACTCCTCAGTGTGAGGCAGATGGCCCAAACCTGTTGCGCCAGAAACGTAGTTCCGGGCAGGCCTGGAATTGAATACTTGTGCCCTGAAACATGGTCATCTGTAGATTGGCGAATAGGATGGGCATTCAGCAGTCTGACTGCCTCATCAGTTCACTCATGTTCAAATTCGTTGTTGATTGTGTTGAAAACAGGGCTTGATACTGTAGTGGTATTATCTGGATCGAGCACCTCCTCGCCATCCAGTTGCTCATGAACCTCTCTTGCACCTTAGTTAGTCATCATTTCGTTCACAATAATCTCTTTCAGTTGCTCCGAGGTAAGTTGGGCAGATGGGCTCATACCCCAGCTCTCCTGAAATTCATCTCGATGTTAGGTATTACACTGACAAGCATTTGGACCCAATAATATGTGGAATATACTCAATTCTATTCACTCAATCAGATTTTACATTAATACTATCAATCTCTTTCCCACCTGCCTGCTCATCCACCACTCTTTCATTTTCATCGGATCCTTCCAAAGTCAAGGTATACTTATTAGCAGTTGGCATAACTTGACATAACAAGGCTAGTGGGGATTACCTTGGCCAGTCTCATTACGAGCTCCGCAATATCCTTCCCTGTAGCTGCCTTCATTTCTATCAAAAATTGTTTCAAATTGTTTCCCAGTTTCAACTTGAAGGCATTAGAAAGGGAACTTTTATATGAAATCTGACCATCTAGGGGGTCATTCATCATTTGCCCAGGTGCATATAATCCCATATACTCTTTGCCCAATTCTTCCTCTCTCAAGTTGCATCAGTATATGGCGGTCCAACATTATGGTTCATTCGGCCACAATGTTTTTCGATGCAATCAAGTAGCTCCTCCCAGTGCCTCATATCTGTGTTCCAAGCTTCAAGTTGATTGCTGGATGTGTGGTCATTGATGCCGTTCAGCACTCGACAGATCACAACCATGAACGTTGTATTTGGGAACTCTGGGACGTTACCTCTCACTTTTTTGCCCATGCGCTCCCCCTCATCTGTCACTGGTTGCTAGTTGCCTAGCCTTCCCTTCGTTCTCACCTCCTGAACTTCGCATGAACATTTCTTCAAAAACATCTCAACCCACTGTCGCCAAATCCATTCTGTATTATCAAACTTTTCCAATGGCAGCCAGTTCTCAAAAGTCAGCAAAAAATCTGCAACCGCCATCACCTAGTCCAGGGGTCCATCTTGCCGCTGTTTGAAACGGTTCCATCCTGGGATAATGGACCCATGCTTCTTCTCCAGAAACCCAGCTGCCCATACTTTCTTCCACTTGTTGAAGGTACTAAAGTTGGGCTGCCCTATCCTTTTTGCAAATTGCTTCAAGGAGAATTCCATTTGCTTCAAGCTGATTGGGGCTTTGCCTTTGGCACTGCCCAGGTCTGAGGAATCGTCGCTCTCATAGTCTTCATCAAATTTGTCTTAAGAAATTCTTGGTAATTGGGGCAAATCCTGAATCCCTGCGAAATCTGCACTGCGCAGTTCCGCAGTCTGCTGAAATTGTTTCATTGGCAGGGCGATGGGGGGTCTCCCAGGTGCACCGGGATGTTGTTCATATGGAGTAGAGGCGGAAGATGTTGGCAGAATGACTGCATTGTTTCCAGGCGGTGCTGGAGGCACTCGAGGTGCACCTGGAGATGACGGCCCCTGACCTGCGAATTGCTGAGGGGGAAACATTTGATGTCCACCATAACGTCTTTGGGGGGAATCGTATCCCTGCCAGGATGGCCTATAACTCGGATATCCTTGGGTTGCACCAGAGATTGGTTCTGAGCTTGGTGTCATGTTGAATGGGGCACGGTGGTAGAACAGGGGAGCGCCTGGAAATGGTGGCTGCGCAGTCAGGTAACTATACCCCGGTGGTGGATGAAATTGATTCATGGGTGGCCAGAATTGAGAGTCTTTGCATGGTCTGTTTCCAGTATTGATATGTGATACTCCCACATTGTCATCTGGGTGTTGTTGTCAGCCACACACCCCACCTGTTGGAGCCGTATCAGTTATTCTTCAGTGGAGATCCATTTGTCAACATCATATGTGAACAGCAGATGGTGGTAACCGAATTGTCAATTTGAGTGGTGATTTCGAATGAAGCAGAGTAGTGTTAGCAACGGGTCCGGGTAACCCGCCAGCGGTCCGGGTTTGGACCGGAAAAACGGTTCGGTTCGGTTCCAGACCCGTCCAAAAACCTGACCCGGAGCTTCTTGGCGGGCCAAACCCGTACCCGTACCCGTCAACCCGCGGGTTTTGCAGGGTTTGGCTAGACCCGTCGGTTCCAGTCTCCGGTTCTCCTTTTCGGGTTTTTCTATTTGTGGTCGCAATCATATATGTTACTGTTATGTGCAAAATATTAACTTTGGTACATCATTCTCTTTATTGGTTTCATTGGCAGCCTTTATACTCAAAACAAGGAGAGACATGCTCCCTGCTACATC
>Ga0307515_10003088_pt1 | contig 35259 bp, 12 predicted proteins | sample 17_EM_MG_FD_194513 | JGI IMG/M metagenome (GOLD analysis project Ga0307515, IMG submission 194513) | Populus trichocarpa ectomycorrhiza microbial communities from riparian zone in the Pacific Northwest, United States - 17_EM | ecosystem: Host-associated > Plants > Roots > Unclassified | place... | reverse complement strand
CTTGACAGTGACCTCAATGTTCGACAATAGGTGGCTCAACCATTATAAAAGGACAGCCTGACGATACTATGGGACTAGGAGAGGATGTTCCAGTAAAAGGCCCTGTTCTCTAAAGGATCTATGGTAATCTACGCCCACAATATAGACCTGATCTACCACCCCCACACAGCCCCAAAAGTTCTCTGGTCTATGCATTAAGCCCCATTTTTCCAAGCTTTTGTGGGTTGCTCTGAGCCCCCTCATAAATCTTACAGCTATACTAAAGCAAGTCGAACATACCAAACGAAAATAAGTAAGGGGTTAATATAAAATCCAACTCCTATAAATGTGATTTCTTCAACCTGAAAAAGGGAGACGGGAATGGATCAAGGCCATAATGCTTTTGGTGAACAGATAGCGGAACAGGCAAAAAGCGGTACAGTCTTTGTAACAATAGTATAAATGATGGACTTTTCTACGACCTATGCGCACGAAACGGATGTATATACGTGACACGTAGCCCCAAAAACACCCAGCGAGACTCGCGTCACCGGTCCTTTTTCTTCTATGCCACCTACGAAACACCCCGTAAAGCATGGACAGGTAATAGAAATGGATTCTGTGGGTATGTAATGATGAAAATGCCAGCAAAAACTATAATAAAAATACTAAAACTCGACACAAGGCAACTCCAGTCGCTGATGCAAAACGAGGAAAATGAGAGGGGGATGGTTCTCGTCGCCAAGAGGGGAATCTTAAGCTCAACTTGCCAACAGGGGTGAGAGGAATGTGCATGTGCGATACAGCATTCCTTACACCCAACACAAATATTACCGGGTCAAAACTTTTCGGATATCTATCATGATGCCTCTGCCAACATATGCGCACTAATACCAATATTAGTTCCCCCCTCTTTGTTCGGTTCATTTTCCAGGATACGCTCAAGCCCACCCCAGGTTCGTGAGCAGTGTCCGGACCTCTGGAGCAGGCATGCCATTCACGCCCAAAGCACGAACTTGGGTTCCTCGTCGAAGTCTTTGCAGGCCCACAGCGACCTTCCAGCTTTCGTCGTCGCCAATTATAAAGACGTATTTCTTGCCGTCAGGGTCGCGGATACTGGCACGCAGGATATGTTTACTGTTACGTTCACCCGTCTAGGGTTCGTTAGCTTGAGCCTACACTTACTCGGGGAAGACTGTTGTGAAATCTCAAAGGTCGAGGCAGGAAGAATTGGGGCATGAGATGGGGTTTAAAGTTGGATAAGAGCAAACATACCTCGACAAGCTTCATCGTCCAAGCCTTTATGTCCCACTCCCGCTGCGGCACACTCCGGACGTCATCATCGATGAATAAACCCTCCGTCGTAATCCTCAGTATTAGCCCATCTGTCACGTTCCCCGTGCCTGACACCAATTGAGCGACTGGTTTCGGGAACAAGTCATTGAAAAGGTACACTGCTTTAATGACGATCTTATCTGGGTCAGCTGTGCTGTACGGACCACGGACGCTGGGCGGTGGTGTTGTGCGAGCAGTGCTCTGGGAGGGCGCGTATGACGACTCGGAGTAGACGGAGGACTGTGAAGGTACTTTGGACGCTCGTTTCGATTGGTCGTAGGGACGATAAGAAGTGGCGTCGCCATCTTGGGTGCCGACGTACGATTTCGCGGTGGGCCTCTCGTATCGTTTTGAAGGGGACGAGGTAGCTGTAACGGTCGACTTCTGGGGTGTGGAGTGGGTAGAGGTGACGGATGGGGCGGAAGGGCCTCGATTGTACAGGTCGAGCTTTTCTCCCACGCCCATACCGTAGGTGGCAGAGCGCCTAGCTGTCATGCTGGGTGTCGTGCTAGGTGTCGAGCTAGTTGCTGCGGCTGCGGCGGCGAGTTTTGCCTTCTCCACCTCAGCAGCTTTCAGTCTGGCTTCTCGGTCTCGTTCTGCGCGCTCGCGAGCCGCTTTGAGACGCTCTGCTCGTTCCTTGTCTGCCTTCTCTTTGGCTGCTTTGACTTCTGCTTCCGCCTTCTCTTTGGCTGCTTTGGCTTCTGCTTCCGCCTTAACTGCTCTGGCCTCGGCGTCAGCTTTCTCCCGTTCGGCTCTCTTTCGTGCCTCTTCTTCAGCTTTGATCCGCTGCTCTGTCTCTAGCTTCTCCCTAATCTCCTTTTCTATCCTGATCCTGGCTTCTGCTTCCCGCGCCTCACGCTCCCTAGCATCCTTCTCCCGCTGTTCTCTCTCCTTTTGTTGCCTTTCCCTCGCGATCCTCTCCCGGGCTTCCCGTTCACGAGTCTCGCGTTCCCGAGCACGCATCTTTTCCCATTTCTCCTTTTCGGCTTTCGCCCGAGCCTGTCGTTCAGCTTCCTCTTTCCGCTTCTGCTCCTCTTCCCGCCGCCGTTTGGCTTCTTCAGCTCGCTTGCGTTCTTCTTCCCGTCTGCGGGTCTCTTCGCGGGCCTTCTCCCAGCCGGACGAAGCGGCCGGAGTCGGGTTCGCCCAAGAGGGCTTAGGTTTCGGCTCTTCTCTCGGCGGGTCAGGCTTCGGCTCTGGTTTCGGTTCTGGCTTTGGCTCTGGCTTTGGCTCGGGCTTTTGCTCCGGCTTTGGTTCAGGCTTTGGCTCGGGCTTTGGTTCAGGCTTTGGTTCAGGCTTTGGCTCGGGCTTTGGTTCAGGTTTTGGCTCGGGCTTAGGCGGCTCGGGCTCCGGATCTGGTTCAGATGGAGGGGGCGGCGGCGGCGGTGGAGGCGGAGGAGGCGGAGGAGGCGGCGGCGGAGGAGGTGCTTGCTGATGCTGCTGCTCCTGCTGCTGCTGCTGCTGCTGCTGATATTGGTGTGAATGAGGCGGGGGTCCGTATCCAGGCTGAGGCCCTGTTCCACCAGGATTCTGCGGAGGAGGCGTGGCCCCAGGATAAGTATTCGGCGGTGGTCCAGCTCGCTGATAACCTGGTGGAGGCCCGCTTCCTGCTGTTCCTCGCGGAGCATCGCCTGGTCCGCCTCCGTTCGGTCTTCTACTCGATCCACCGTCTCCCTGTGTCCTGCCCCACGCCCAGCCTAGCACTCCCACTCCAATTATTAACACGACGACTCCTGCACCCCCGGATGCTACTCCGGTACTGATTGTGGCTACCCATTTCTTGGCGGTCGGCTCTATGACTTGCCAGATTCCAATCGCGAGCAACGTGGCAGCTACTCCAGCGAGAAAGCTGTTTCGTTGAGGTGCGAGAGAGGGAAGATAAAGGAAGCCAGAGCCGGCAGAATGGGGGGGGATTATGAAGATATCATAATTACCGGGTGGCAGACCGGTGCTGCCGCCGCCACCGGTAGTCTTTGGATTGGCGCCGTGAGGTGGAGGAGGCGGAGGTGGTCCATCCATTTCAGGCCCAGGTCAGAGTCAGACCTTTCAACCGCCTCACAGAGCAGAATTGATGTTATTTGAGCCGGTGCAGTCGTTTATTCGGAGGCGATACCAGGTGAGAAGAGTGTTTGTATGTATTAGGTGTGGCGTACGTGCGTCGGAGAAAAAGCATATGGGCAATTTCCTTGTTATGCGGTGATGTGGAAGGTGAGGAAATGACGGCCGTTTCTAGTGGAGTAGCGTGGATGGGGTCGGGTATTGGAAGTATGCGAGGCAATGATGGAAATCCGGAACGCCGAGGAAGTTGTCGTATGCGCTGCTACTGTACAGAGAGGAATTGAATTGAGAGGTGGTTGTTGATTCTTTGTTGATAGAGGATGTTTTGATAGTTCGTTTAGCGCCGCCGCACCTCATATGCAACGGAGCCCACGACCCGTCCCGCGCCTCGACCGGAGAGTTGTTCGCTCGAATATGCAAAGCTGGCGATAACTTAGTTCAAGATGAGAGGCTGCAGTCGAACGGCTTGATAAACACGGTACCCATGTGAGGAAGAAGCGGGTCTCTCTCTGCTTTCCCCACGACGCGCGGATCCAGCATCTTCGCTGAACGATTTGCTGGGGCTTGTTTCTCGTTGCTATCTCCACACGGGCCGCCACCTGACTCTCAACGAATAGCACTAAACGCTAGAATTTAGGCATTTCTAGTGGACTGCATTGTGATCCCATGTGAAATTGAGTCAGGCGTTGCATGCATTTTGCAGAACGCGTCCGGCTGTGGTTCGTCGAGAGCGGGCTGGCCGGCCGTCTTTAAGGTCTCGACGAAGCAAAAAGCCACATCATGCTGCAGCTGCACGCGGGACGCCCCTGGTCGAGAGGGCTTGCCCCGTTACCAACCCGAGGGAATAAACTGCTCTAGGGCTGACCAGCCGACCGATCTTGAAGCCGGTATTATTGCCACGGGCGGGTAATTATATGATGAGGATCGCAATTTTCCTCGCCATTCTTCTCCTTTTTTCTCCATCTTGTTCGATCGCATTTCATCGAAGAACTACTAATTTTCGCCGGAGTCGACGGGAAGAAGTCAGCAAAGAGATTGACCGAGGGAATTGTTTATTTAGACAGCTCCAAAATATAAACAACCACCCAGCATACCCCGGCGCCGCTGTGTTGGCCCTGCATTGAACAAATACATGCAGTTTTGGCTAGCTCGGTGCTTTTTTCGGGTGTAGCTTACCGGGCCCATCGGCATTAGATACACTGCAAGAGGCTGCTAGGCGGCTGGCCCAGGGTACGGGCTCCCACAGCCGCTCTCACTCCAGTCGGCCCCCCTCGGACGTTTGCAGCTTCGAATTGTCGTACACGGCACGCATCACGAGAACAAGCACGAGAACAAGCACGAGAACAAGCGCAACTGTCTGGTGTCAACACGAGCTCCGTGCAACGCAGCCTCAGCTTGCTTCTAAGGTATGATCGCCTGATTCCAATGGCTCCTCACCGCCTGGCACGCAATACCGCCTTGGCTTGGGACCCACCAAAATGGACGAGTACGAGCTGGCCGACTCCTCACCACCAGAAGAGCCCCAACCGGGTCCACGGGCGGCCATGGAGGATTCTGCCGCTCAGGAACATGAAGTTCTTCTTAATAAGAAAACTGTCCGGAAGCTGGACTTGATACTGCTGCCCTTTCTGGCTTTGCTATTCCTGTTCAACTCGCTCGACAAGTCCAACGTAAGCTCTACAGCTCCACCGGACGAAGCCGTAGGTATGAATGTTGACGGCTCGTAGATAGGAAATGCAGAGTCCGCTCACTTCACCTCCGATATTGGCCTGGAGAAGGATGACCTCAATACGGCCGTCGCCCTCTTCTTCGCCTTCTTCGTGAGCTTGCAACCTGTCGGTGCTGCACTCGGACGGAAATATGGCATGGTGCTATGGGTTCCTTCATGCATGACACTATGGGGTATATCTACCGCTTTGCACGTTTGGGTGCGGGCGAGATGGCAGCTCTTCACTCTGCGGATCATAATCGGCTGTCTTGAGGGCATGTATACATATTTTCTCCGGACTCAGACATATGCTGACTTCCGGATCAGCTGGTTTCTACCCGGTTACAGTCTCCTACCTCTCCCTTTTCTACACCCGCTTCGAGTTCGCCCGCCGCCTCAGTCTCTTCTACGGTCAGGCTGCCGTAGCTGGAGCTCTTGGCGGAATCCTGTCCTATTTCGTCTTCTCCCAATTCAACAACCGCCCAAATCCGAATCCCGAACCCTCCCAAGACAACGGGTGGAAGTCTTGGCAGGTACTCTTCCTACTAGAGGGAGGATCAACGGTCATAGTCGCCCTCGTCGGATTCCTCTGGCTCCCACACAGCGCCAAGACAGCCTGGTTCCTAAGCAAAGAAGAGCGCGAATGGGCGGAAGAAAGAATCCGCCGCGACAGAAGCAGCGAGAGCACCTCCCGCAATCCCGCCAAAGTCGACAACGACAACGACGACGAAAACGACGACGAAGAGTCCCAGCACCCGTCCGCCTCCGAATCTCACGGCCTGCTCCACCCCTCCCGCAGCTCCCACTCTGCCCGCTCCACCACGACCATCATCAGCATCACCGCCGACCGCGGCCTCACCCCGCACGACATCCTCTCCGCCCTGCTCTCCCCCAAAATCTACCACCTCCTCGCCTGCAACATCCTCTCCTCCATCCCCGTAACCGCCTTCTCCGTCTTCCTCCCCCTCGTCCTCGCCCCGCTAACCCAACCCGACCCCACTGACCCCACCCACCCCCCAAACCCAGCCCTCACAAACCTCCTCACCGCACCCCCTTATATCTGCGGCGCCCTAACCCTCTACGCCTTCGCCACCTACTCCGACCACCACCGCCGCCGCCTCCCCCCCATCCTCGCCGGCCTCGCCCTCCTCCTCGCCGGCCTGGCCCTCGTCACCCTCCTCCCCGCCACCTGGCCCATCCCGCGCTACCTCGCCCTCAACGTCCTGCTCGCCGGGACCTTCGTCGCGTCGCCGCTCGCCGTCGCCTGGATCGCGGGGAACACGCCGCAGCCCGGCAAGCGCGCGCTGTTGCTGGGCGTGAACGGGTGGGGGAATCTGGCCGGGGTGTTTTCGGCGCTGCTGTTCCGCCCGCGCTGGGCAGGGGATGGGTATGTGGTGCCGTTTTGGGTCACGTTGGGCTGTGTGGGGGTTGCGGCGGGGGGTTATCTGCTGTTTTGGCGGAATTTGGTCAGGGAGAATAGGTGGAGGATGGAGGTGTTGAGGGGGTGGGATGCGGATGAGGTGGAGAGGGAGAGGGTGGAGGGGAAGGGGCCGCTGGGCGGCCGGAGGGGAGTCGTAGATGTGGTTGGAGAATGGATGCTAGGCGTGAAGGGGTTGGAGGGGATGGGGAGGTGGGTGGGGAGGGCGAGGGAGGGGGGGAGAGAGGGGGATGAGAGGGTTACATTTGTTTATGGGTTGTAGCGTGGTGGGTGGTGTGCTGCGGTGCAGTGCGGGTTGTGCTTTGTGGAACTAGGATACCCAGTTTGCTGTTTTAAGTGTTGTGTATAGCTCCTGCTCCTTCTCATAGAGATATCTCCGCATTTAAGGAAGATGCACCCCATATATGCTTGGAAGAAGTAAGCTTATTACTAGTCGGCGCGCCAAAGAAGGGTACTAAATACTAAAGACAAACCTGATTCGTTTTTTTTTTCTTAAAAAATTTGAACAAATTGAAAAGAAAAGCAAAAACTAAAAAATGAATTGCAAATTAATAGTAAGCCTATTCGTATTATCCGCATATAAGAGAAGCTAAAAAGAAAAGAATCATAGATATACAAAAAAGCCAAAAACATAGAACAGCAGGTATTCGCTAGTGGTCACCCACCTAACTACTAATCTGCCGGTTGATGGCTTATGTACCGGGGAGCGGACGGGACCCGCAGCTTTCCATCACCTATGGCCCTATGTGAAGGTCTAGTGAAAGTTTCACAAATTATAAATGTTTATTCGAAAATTATTTCCAATCCTGCTTTCGGGGCAATTCCTCTCCATAAGCTCGGGCCCCTGAACACGGCCACTACATCAAAATCAACTCTTCGATTTGCCCACCCGTTTTTTACACCACCAATCGTTCAATATGGATCAAAAGGAGCAGAATTTGCAAATGGCTATCGCTTAGTAATGTTGACCTAGCCTCTTGGGACTCTCGAAAATGGAACAGCATATTTCACAGAGTGTGCTGTTTTCTTTCATTCCGTGGTTCTGCTATTATGCTTCAGTGTTGCTCTATCAGGCAGATGAAACCCAGAGAGCCCTTCTCGATTAATGCGTCGCATTCTTTGCAATCTGTGCATGATGCAGAAGCATCTGGAGAAGCCAAGTGGGTTGTGTGGGGTCAGGGTTGGGCTGAAATGGGCGGGGGATGGTGTGAGTGGCAGGCTTTGCTGACGACATCGACAGAGGCCAGGGCTCCTATTCACACCGTTTGATCGCTATCTAACCCCTCTCTTACCTACCGTTTTCTTCTTTACGCTAACTCTTGTGTATAAAGCAATAAAACCCTCGTGTTATACCACTTTGTACCCTCTTTCTCGTATATATATAGCTTCTTTTCTTCATAGTTTGAATAGACAGAATCTTCCTCATCTTCTTCTGATCTGTACCAGATCGACAGTACTGTAGTGGCGGCAATAAAGTACAAACGTAACAATAACGAATACGTTGATTTGTATAAGTTTCCACAATTTGAGAAAGGAGTGAAGTCCAATTTCGCAAGTGTGCAAGTACCATTGACCGATGATAATAAAACACGAAGATAATTAAGTCGATATTCACCAGCCCATGTCTCAACCCGCTTTGAAACGCTTGAAAATTCCACCAACCTTATGCCCCAAACTCCCTGCTCCCTGTTCTGCCTAATACCGGTACACGGCTTATTCCGGAATATTTCTGCCTCATTCCGGAACAGATCGTCCTCAAAGAGGAACAAATCGTGTATCGCTTTGAGCTGCTTCATTCCGGATTAATTGCTTCATTCCGGAATAGATTTGAAGCTATATGAAGCTTTTTGATGAAGTTTTTCAGTAGATTTTAGCTGTTTCTACGAGTTGATTTAGGAAGTATGGTGCAGTTAATGGTTATAAATAAGGACTAATATATAATCTTATTAATTTTGGGCGTAAAATAAGTAATAATATATCCTTGATATTATAATTGATCATCTAGTGGAGCATAATTATATAAAATCTTAATTTTCTAACGAGATTTTGCAAGGCTCTAGAGATCAAATTTAACTACCCCCCTAAACCACCACAATACCATCAGATTCCATCTAAACTAGGTTACGCTGTAATTTATAAGTGTATTTAAAGGCCTTTCCACGTTGTGGATATAGTCTATAAGTAGTAGAAACCAATTAGGTGGGGGGTGGTCGATCGCGTTCCCCAATACCAAAATTTGCAAATCGCGTAAAGCCTCAAACCCACCAAGATCTGTCGAAATCCGGGCTCTCCGACGTTCTGCCGGCCATAGACTGATTGCCTAATTAGGTTTAGTGCAGTTGCGATTTAGATTTCTCCTACCTGCGCTAGCCTTGCCCGCTCTATTGTCCTCCTCTCCTTCGACTTCCGCAGCCTTTGTGGTAGGCTTGATTGATTACTTTCCTCATTTGCTGTTGCCGATTGAGGTTGTGTGAGGCTTTGAGGTTGTGTAGAGCTTTAAGGTTATGTAGAGCTTTAAGGCTTCGTCTCCTGCCGGGGGCGCTTTGGCTGAGAGGTTATCTAAGAACTAGCAAGTCTCCTATAGCTTATAGCTCTCAAAGGTGCTTCGCCAGAGTCTTCGGTTGGTTGATTTGTACAAGCTCTTCCTCTATGGCAGTAGGAAGAACACTCTGTATTTCCTTTTCGACAGCCACATCGGGGTTAGGCGCGGAGGCCGATATCGCTGTTGCTGTTAGATTTAACCCGGCAATTAAGTTAGATATATATTTAGAACTTACAGAGAAGGCCTGCATATTGTTGAGGATCTAATTGAGTCGTAGAAAAGGTGGTGGCTGAGGAGCGATCAATGAGAATTTTTTAAAGTTTGTCGCAAAGTTCGAAGTTCAAGTTTGAAGCCCCTGAGCTAAGCCTAATTGGGCGATTACTAAGCAAAATCAACACCATAAGGGGCTCACGAGAGCTCTCCAAAAAAAGCTTACAGTTAATTGCGAAATATTATTCGACCACCAAATATACACTTATCAAGTAGATCTTTTGGCGACGTCGTGTAGGCGTCGCAGGCGCAATTTAGGGTTACTGTGGGCCTTATGCGATAACTATTTACCAATAAAATCTAAAGGTGAAATAAAAATTAAGCATATGGCGCAACTATTTTGAATAGCTTCGCGATTGGCGGTGTAGATGCAGCGTTGGTAAGCCTCAACTGGGCTGTACCATCTTGTAATTGGCCTGATCTTTAAAAGATCTGTTCCGGAATGAAGCAATTAATCCGGAATGAAGCAGCTCAAAGCGATACACGATTTGTTCCTCTTTGAGGACGATCTGTTCCGGAATGAGGCAGAAATATTCCGGAATAAGGCGTGTACCGGTATTGGGCAGAACAATATAACTAAGAAATTTCTAGGGCGTTTTTATTCTTATATTCTTCTAGTAGCTTATTATCTTTATTATACTAGCATTCTATCTACTTATCTAGGTACTTTAGCGGTCTGGGTTTATTAGGGTAATAGCTATAAAACTTTTAAAGCTTAACGTAATCCACAAGCAAGCTGGCCACATAAGCATCCTGGCCACCTACCCCGCTACCGAGGGCAAATAATGCGAATTACTCAACCACGAACAATTGTATTTAGTATAGCTATCTACTAGCTAGTTGCCTGCCGTCTAGGGCACGTACGTGCTGTGTGTTCTGTCGATTTACATATGCTGCACTTGCGTAGTGCTCATTGCGGTCACTCGGCCGCTGCCTTTACTGCCCCCTCTACTGCCACCTTCTAGGTAGCTTATGCACGAGAGGCCCCTTCTACTCCTAATAGAATACCCCCCCTAGCTATATACGTGCGCCGCTTTGCCCTCTTCCTTTTCTAGCGCTAGTTTTCTATACATAGCTTCTCATTTTCGCTTGCAAGTAGTACAGCGCTTAATATTGCCATTTCGCACCCCTTAACAAGCTGGCTAAGGGCTTATTTTATTAGACTTGGTAGGCTATACATACGCCGCTTAAAATTACGCCTTAGTAGAGCCGTCTACTGTTATAGTTTAGCAATATTATAGGGTGTCTTAGCTATCTAAGATATATTTAACTACGAATGGCGTTAGGGTAATGGCGTTTAATATTCCGTGTACAGCTGTTCTAGCACGTAATTAGGGCTATATGGAACTAGGCCAGTAGCTACAAATCCTGCCTATATATTATTCCAATGCAGTGCTGCCTACCTAGCCTATCTATATAGTGGTAGGAACTTATACTTATTAATATAGTTAATACCGCGGCTTATAATCTGTTCAACAAGGCGTCTATATAATTACTTAAGGACCGAGAAACAGCCTATATCTAGCAGCTGTAGTAGATATAATAAATGCGCTAGTATATAGAGGACGATTATCTAATAATCTAGGCAGAACTAATTAAATTTAGGTAATATATGGCTGTTATGGCTATTTAGAACTAGCAGTTAATACATACCAACTATATAATCTTTTATATACTTATAGAATAGAGATAGCTAGGTTAAGCTAATCTTATTTATTATCTAACCATTATCGCTAATACTAATTAACCAGTTGTGCGGTATAATATCGTCCTCGTACTAGGTAGCCTAGTATATTACTACTTTAAAGATAATAAGTAGTGGAATTATAATCCCTAGGGCATTAATGTATTTAATAATTATAACCTATTTTTAATTACCTAGCTATATAGTTCTAGGCTGGCCAGTACAGTCGGTTCCAGTAACAACTTTTATAGTTATAATAACACCTATCTAGAAGCCTATCTTATTAAAATTCCAGGTATCATTATTAAGAATCCTATATTAAATTTTTATATCTTAAACGCGTTTAAACTAGCCCTAAATAAGCACAAAATCCTTATATTTAGCCCATTAATAGTTATACTTACGGTTATATTTTAATTATAGGTCGTTATAGCGCTTAATAAAATTCCGTATCTAATTCTGGCTGATAAGTTATAGAGTGGCAGATCTAGCGCGCTAGGTAACTAGAATACTAGCCATCTACCGTACGGTCGCGATTTATGGTGGCATACCGCGTTAATCTATTAATAGAATCCACTGCTTAAGGCTCTCTTCTTAAGCTAGTATAAGACGGCGATTTGGTGCAATAGAATTGCGTTTTAGTTTAATGCCTTTAACGCGTAGCTAGGCTGTACTCCAGGGCGCGTTATAGGTGCTAGTAGCGGCTTAGAAACTTATAAATTGGCCTTACTTATGCGTATAGATAGCTAAATCAATTCTACCCTCTTTAAAAAGGGCTTCTTGTTGTTGTGGTATAGCCATTAAGGTAGTAGTTAATTAACGCGTCGCGTTTTAGGTGGGGTGGCTAGGATACTTATATAGCCAGCTTACTTGTAGATTACGTTATAAGGACTACCTATAAAGTTCTATATAGGGTATTAAGTAGGGTTTAGGTTATATCCTTTCTAACTAATATAATACTTTAATATTCCCTTTATAAGTTTATAGGCTAGTATTTCTTTAATTTCCTATTTATTATTACTATTAACTTAAATTAGTAGGGAAAGTTTATTCTTTTATTTAGGTAGTAAGTTATTTATAGCTTTTTATAGCTTATCTGGTAAGAAAATAGGGTAAACTTTAATTAAGTTTAGGATCTTAACCTTATATAAGTTGCCTATTTTATTAAGAATCTTATACAGTTCTGCTATCTTATAGTTTAGCTTATAGCTAGGCTGTTCTATTTTTTAGTTCTTTATTATTATTAGGAATAAAGGTAAGGGGTCACCATATAAGGCATATTGCCGTTATATATAGCAAGTTGCCGTCACGTGCCGCCGCGGCACTAGTGTGGTAAGGAACCATAAGTTCCTTACCCCTTTCTTTAGGATATATATTAAAAAGAAAAACAACCATTATACTATCTACGAACTATAGCTACGTAATATTACCTTATGTAACCAACACTAATTAGTAGTTAACTTCACTATTATACTATAGAGCAGCTAGGTATTCCACTAAGAAGAGACGAGCCACTATACTAGTGCTACTTATGCTAAAGGGAGCTATCTTTTAAGGTTAGAACTGGTCCTAAACCTTAAATAGAATTCTTCCATAAATCTAAGGATCTAAAGGCTAGAACTGGTCCTAAGCCTTTCTAAGATTACGGATTCTTACGTCTATTACGCAGAATAATACACTTTATAAGTCTTCGCGATTTAAAGCTAGAACTAGTCCTAAGCCCTATAATCGCAAATATATATTATAAACGCGTACTAAATAATAAACGCGTACTAAATAATAAATACATATTACAAACGCGTACTAAACGACAATCCCTACACTAATAACACTTCCCTCCCTTTAAAAATATGGCTACGCCTACTTTAAACAACTAAGAAGACTCCTTACTACTAGGGGTAGCTTTATACACGAAACTTATTAATAAAAATTAGGACGAATTTACCTTTAATATAATAACTTATACCGCAAAATAAGTTAATAGCTTTCTCCTACACCATATTATATTCTACTAAAGTAGACACTACGCTAATTTATAGCTATAGGAATATTTTAGGGAGAATTTTATAAAATAGACCGCTAACACCTAGGCACTTAGTAATATTAATATTATTTAGGATTTTTAAGATTTCCTCCGTAGGAATGGGGTATATATTACTAAGAATAGTAACCTAATCGCTAGTAATATTTAGGCCGTTATTACTAGTATAAAAGAACCAGTATAGACAAAAGCTAAGATTATACATTAACTACGGAAACCTAAAACTAACCTATATTCTTTAGAAGGCAACTTTAATTTAGAATAAAACCCCTAGAACGCTACTCTCCCACCTAGAGGTACTCTCCTACTAAGAGGTACTTTTTCTCTACCTCCGCCGCCTCTAGCTCCTCTACTCTAGCTAACCGGTAACCCTTTACTATAAAAAGTTACGAATCTAATAAAGGTATATTTAGACAAAGAGAAGAAGTTTAGAGGAGAATTATACAATATACTCAGAGTGAAACTATAGGTCTTCTATAACTATTGCAATAAGGTTAGAATTTAATACCACCAGTACTACTACGCTTTCTCTATTATGTTAAAGGGACAGGCAGTAATATTTTATTACAACCATATTACGGGTAAAAACTATTGCTTTACTATAATGCTTTAGCTTACTAGAGCCCACTTTAAAACTAATAAAAATTGCTAGCTTTATATATCCGAATGGCAAGAGACTATATTTTAGAGAGTTATTACTTCTAACCTAATAAAGACTTATCTAAAGTGCCTTTAACTACTCTTTAATAAACTTTAGAAAATCTAATATGGCCTTACCAAAACTTACTAAAATGGGGATGGCCTGGGGGACTAGGTTATCTTAGCATGCTATAGCGTTCCTAAGTATAACTTAGCGCTATATAAACCTGCGGATACGTTTAAAGGAGTATATACTAAGCTACGCTCTACTATAGGTACTATAATACGAACATAAGAATCTTAATAGTTCTATACCAAAAACCCTACCTAACTAAGTATTCTTAACTAACACGATTATAACTGGACTAATTAAATATATAGTGGCTATAGTAGGGAATACGGAAGAGGGTACAATTAATATTAACTATAAGGTAATTATAGAGGTCCTTATAGAGGTTCATTTTGAAGTAATTACTAGAAAAAGTGCTATATTTATAAAAAGCCAAATTACTAGTTAACTAGACACTCCCTTAATAAATGAAAAGAGGCATATAATAGGTTCCGTTAGAGTATAAGAAATATTAAAAATTATAAGATTACTACGGCCTACTTCTAAAGCTTCCTAGTTTAATACAAAGACGTAGAAGATCTTAAGGGTAAGGCTAATAAGGTTAAACAGCTCCTTATAAATATGGAAATTAAGGACTACTCCCCTAACTAATACTTCACTAAGTATAGTAAGGTAGATGGTACATAAATCATTACTATCCTTAATAATTAATCTACGCTCTATTCTATTATAAAATTAGATATCTTTAACAAGCTAAAGAAGAGTTCCGTATTTTCCTTTAATAATAAATACTCGGCGTATATTTTTTATAATATTATACCAGATATAGGAGCCGCAGGAGTATCTATAGTAGGAGAACCTTAAGTCTAAGCTCTTTAGTAGCTTAATAGCTCTATTTACATTAACTAATTAACGGTAGGCTAATACACGATTCGCTTTAGTAAAGGTATTATAATCTCTCTTAGCACAATTAGGGTCCAAACCCCCTTAGGATATATTACTTTCTATATTATCCCTACAAACACTCTATTTCTATTTTGCATTAAAGATATAGATAAATTAGGCGTTAGGCTTAATAACCTTAAGAATATACTTATATAGGGAGATAATTAAATACCCGTTATACGCAAATAGGGTCACCCCTAGTTGCTTCTTTATTAACTAGAAAAGAGTATTACTTAGAGCTACTTAACTAAGTTAGAATTACGCCAACTATACTATTGTTTTAGCTACCTATCCGTTTATTAATTACTTAGGGTTCTTTAGTAAGTAGGCCATAAAGTTAAGGTTAAGGCAATTAAGTATCTTATAAAGTACTGCTATTACTACTAAATAAACTAAAAGTCCCCTAGCCGATTTAAGTTCACCCTTAAGGATAACTATGACTTTAACTTCTATATTATTATTAACGTTATATATTTTAGTGGCAAGCTAGTGCTCTAAGTTATTCACTTTTTAACCTCCTTTTAAGCCGCGCGTTTCTTAAAAGATATATTAGCTAGAAACGCATAGGATACCCTTTAGTTATACTAGATTAATGTCTATTTAGGACCCCCTAATTAAATTATCTATAATATAGGAAAGAACTTCTTATCTATAGAGTTCTAATAGTAGATAAAGGCAATAGTAATTAAGGTTAAGGAAGTCCCCATTAAGGCATATAATAGTATTAAAAAAGTGGAGCAATATTACGCGCTATTACGCCGCGTATATAAGATTATCTCTTTAGAACTAAAGGACGCTAGCAAAGAACTTACCTTATAAATAGCTATTAAAGCCGTTAATAATTCCGCTGGCCTAAATGGACTCATACCTACATTACTAGTCTTTAGCGCCTACCCTTAAATAACTAATAATTCTCTATTATCTCCCTCCGTTATATAATAAGCCAAGGCTATTTATAAGGTAATAAAGGAGGTATAATATCTCTATGCTACACGCTAGGTTAATAACGCACTAGGAATAAGAAATGGCCTAAATACCTTAACTACGCTTAATCTGCCACTCTAGTCTAAAGTACGCGTATAGCGTAAAAAGGGAAAATAGTTAGGCCCATACTAACTTATTATAATTAATAGTTAAACTTATACTATTTAGATGCCTTACGGACCTACTTAATTCCGTTTAACTGTCATTAAACCTTACTATAAAGATAACAATTCTAAGCCTTTATAGGATGCCCTAAAAGATGCCCTAGAGGAGAATTATAATTAACGTATTTTAGAAGGCGACTATAACCCCAATATAATTATAGTAGAGGCGCCATAACTATAACGCGGTAGAGGTCACCCAAAGGGATCATAAAATCGCTAATATCTTATTAATTTTAAAGAATAATTTATTGCCGCTATTAAGAATAAAGTCGAGTTATTAATGGCCTTTATAATAGCTAAAGAGAAGGCTGACTTTAAGCTTGCAAAACAGCTCTAAAAGGAAGGTTATATTATAACCTTAAGAGCTCCTTTCTAAATATCTAATAAGCAGGAGATCAATGGTCTTATTATAAGAGGAGTCTTTAAATTCGAGAAGTATAACCCTACTAAGTTTAATAAAGTTTGCATCTTTAAGTTAAGGATAGTTAATAAGATTAAGGGTAAAGCTACTAACGCCCTATTTAAGAAATTAAGGCTTATTATCTAAGGTTATAATAATAATAGCAAAGAGATAATTCTTATATAATCTCTTATAATTTAACGAGCTAGTTAGCAAGTTATTATTGCATTAGCTCCCTCCTTAATAAAGAATAGAATAGCGGTTTATTTGCGAGATATTACCCAAGCCTACACCTAATTAGAGACGCACCTTTAGCGCTTAATATTAGTATACCTTCTGGAGTAAATTCGCCACCAGTATCCTAAAGATATAATTATGGTTATACTTAAGCCATTATATAAAATTGCAGAGGCAGGAACTTACTGGTGGGCTACCTATAGCAAGCATTATAAAGAGAAGCTTTTAATAATTACTTCTATATTTAATCCTTGCTTCCTTATTATAACTATAAAAACTCAGTTCGGAATCGTCGGCATATAAACTAATAATACTATTATCTTAGGAGACGACTAATTCTCAGCTCTTAAAGAAGATAAGCTAGTAAAGGTAAATCTTATAGCAAAGCCAAAAGAAAAGCTTAATTTAATAACACTATTACTCTTTAATAGATGCATCCTCTCCCTAAATAAGGACTCTATTACTTTACGCCAGAAGGGTTAAAGTAAGAAGATTAACGTTATTAACGTTAATTCCCTAAAGCAAGGATATATAGAGTAACGCGCTTATAGAGCTTATATTACTTCTATCTGTTAACCTAAGGCTTTATTTAATCTCTCTATTACCGCCTAACACTAGGAACTAACTAAGGACGACATCCTTGCCCTAAATAAACGTCTTTTCTAGTAAATAAGCCATCTTAACTGGGGATTACTCTATATACCTATTAATCTTCCTACCGCTAAGCTCTTTGTATTTATTAATAGATCGTTTATAAATAATAAAGATTTTAGCTCTTAGTTGGGATATAAGATTATTATCGCGAATAAATTTACTAGAGAGAATAACTTTATAATCTATAGCAATCTTATCTATTAGAGCTTAACTAAGAGTAAGCGCGTTACCTAAAGTATTTTAGCATTAAAGATATATAGAATAGTTAGCGGAGTTAATATAGTAATTGCAATTAGAACTACCCTAAAGATAATTATAGATTAACTTAAACTTTCCGTTATCCCTACGATTGTATACACCAACTTATATTCCCTCTATAAGTGTCTAGTCAAGCTTGATACTATAAAGAAGAAGCGCCTTATAATTAATATTATAGTACTTTAGCAATTTTATAAGCGTTAAGAACTCTTTAAGATTTAATGGATTAATAGCTAAGATAACCCGGTAGATGCAATAACGAAGGCGAACCTAAATAAGGCACTAGAGACGTTTGTTAATATAAATACTCTACGTATATAAGTTAAAGGTTGGGTTAAAAGGGAGTCCCTAGAAATTTCTTACTTATATAAGGTCTTAAGATATCTAGGAACTTTAACCGGCGGTTAAAGTTATCTAATTAGTTAGATTCTCTTGCTAAGACCTTTTTAAAGGGGCAGACCCTAACTTAAACTAGCTAATTAGGATTTTCCATCCCCGGGATGGAAAATCGCTATTAGCTCGCTTACTATTAGCGCCTTAGCGGCCCTCCGAACAAAATGCCTACCTATAACTCCTAAATAAGAAAGCACCACATACTAAAAGGGAAATTTTAGGATAGCGAGACTTATATTATAATGGCAATAGTAAGTAAGGAGGATTAATATTTATTCTACTAGTTAAGCGGTATATATATATAGATAGCAACTATAAAAAAAGAGTTGCTACTGTTGGGAATAAAGGTAAGGGGTCACTATATAAGGCATATTGCCGTCACGTGTAGTAAGTTGCCGTCACGTGCCGCCGTGGCACTAGCGTAGTGAGGAACCATAAGTTCCTTACCCCTTTCTTTAGGATATACATCAAAAAGAAAAACAACTATTATACTATTTACGAACCGTAGCTACGTAATATTACCTTATGTAACCAACAATTATAACCTAGACTATATTGCTTATAGTAAAGTTAGGCTTATGCCTATACTTATTCGCCTACTATTTTATTAATTTTTAGGCCTTTTTTAAGTTTATATAGGCTACTTTCTAGGCTTTTTTTAAGCGCTTAGCGTATTGCTAGGCTTCCTTATAAGATAGTTTTTCGTATATAGTTTAGGGCCCTTTTAGTTTTTTCTAGTTAAAGCTTATATAGGGTAGGTAACCTATTTTTAGTTAAATAGGGCAAATCCGGTAGAGTTATAGGGTAGAGTTACTTAGGCGTAGTTTATTAAGGGTAATAGTTTAGCCTAGTTATCCTAGAAGTAGTTAATAAAAGGCCGGAGTCTCTAGTCTAAGTATTAATTTATAATCTCTATTTAGTATCTATTTAGGGGTAATATACTATAGAAAGCTTTAGCTTAATACTTAGGATCTAGGTTAACTTATTCTAAAAGGCTAATATAAACTACGGCCTGTAATTAGATATAATAGTATCTAGTAGTCTATAAATTTGGTAAATATAGTAGATATATAGTTAGGCCGCCTCTTTAGTATTAATATTTTTATAATAGGGAATTAAAAACAGGTGCTTGCTAAAGCGGTTAACTAGGATTATAACTATATTATATCTATTATAGTTTAAAGGTAGCTTATAAAAGTCTATAGAGATATATTACTAGGGGCAGTTAGGTATTAAAAGGGGTTTTAATAGTCCTAGGGTCTTATTTTATGGAATTATAGACCTATAGTAGTTATTACAGTTCCGTATATAGCGGTTAATATTTATAATTATTTTAGGCTAGTAATAGCGGTTATTAATAATCCTACGGGTTTTATTTTTTTAGGGTAGGCCGTAGAGACCTAGGTATATGCTTTAGTAATAAGCTAAGTCTATAAGTTCTATTCCTCTACTACCACTAGCTATTTACAGTACTTAAGTAGTCTGCTTTTAAGGGACTATAGGCTAGAACCGTTCTTTGCCTTTTTACGGTACTCCTATAGAGAAGGGGCCGTACGGTTTACCTATAGTAGTTTATTAATAAGGTTTAGTTCTATAGAGTTAATAGGGCATATCTTAGTATCTAAAGAGTTTATATTTAGTTCTGCCCGTATTTAGGAGTTAAAGTACTCTAGTTATAGTAGCGCTTAGGTTTATAATAAGATCTTTATAGCTATCTAGTTATTTATATCCTATTTACGCCTTATAAAAGCGTCCGTATAGTTAGTGGCGCTTAGCCTATATATAATTAGGAAGTTAAATTAAGATAGGGTATCTGCCTAACGCACCTATCGGGCCGTAAGGGCTTTTATTATTATAAAATATTCTAAGGCCTTATAATTGGAAACTACCTAAATAAACTTAAGGGTGCCTTTTAGTTAGGCTCGCTAGTGCTAAAAGCTAAAGATAATAGATAGTATTTCTTTATTATAAATTGGGTAGTTTAGCTTAGTATCTACTATAGTCTTTAAATAGTAAGCAATAGGGTACTATTCTCCGTCTATCTACTTTTAGGAGTAAATGCTAGCTATAATACTATCTAAGGCATTAGTTTTTAGTATTAAGGGCCGTTCTAAGTTAAAGTGGGCGAGTAAGGGAATAGAGACTAGTTATTTCTTAAGCTTATTAAAGGTCTGCCTATATATAGTATTAAAGTAAAAGGGCTAGTTCTTATAGGTAAGTAGGCTTAGTAGCTAGGTAATTCTGCTATAGTTCTTAATAAAGCATTAGTAAAAGTTATAGAACCCTAAGAATAACTATACTCCCTTTACGGTCCTTAGGGGTACCTATTCGTTAATTATAGCCGTCCTTTCTAGGTCTGCCTTAATTCTATTTATACTAATAATAAACCCTAAGTACTTTATACGCTTAACACTAAATTCTAACTTCTTAATATTAGCTTAGAGGCTAGCTTCCTAAAGCCGTTATAAAACTTTATAGATATACTCTTTATATTTTAGTTTATTTTTAGAGTAGATTATAATATTATCCAGGTATACTGTATAGAAGTTATTAAGGTAGTTAAATAGTATATTATTTATATATTGTTAGTATATAGCCAGTCCGTTAGTTAGTTTAAAAGGTAGTACTTTATATTTATATGTTCCGTAATAGATCTAAAATATAATAAGGTATTCTAATTTAGGGTTTATCCTAATTTGGTAAAAAGCCTAGCGGATATTAGGCTTTATAAAGATCTTAGCTCTACTTATTTGGGCTAAGGTCTTATTAAGTAAAGGCAGTAGGTAGCGGTCTTTAAGGGTTAAATTATTAAGCTTATAGTAGTTAATATAGAAACAAAGTTCTCTATTTAGCTTTTTAGTAAAGAAAATAGGTAAGTTAAAAGGGGCTTAACTAGGCTTAATAAAGCCTATATCTAGGTTATTAATAAAATACTACTTTATAGCCTATAATTCGGTAGTAAATTGCTATTAGAGGGGGCTATAGCTAAGGGTAACCACCTTATCCGGCTTAATTTTAATCTTATAGTTGTATAGTTAGTAAGGCGGGAGTATATTAAACGCTGCTTTAAAGAAAGTATTTTTAAATTTCTAGTATTAATGGGGTAGTTTCTATTTTATTAGCTCCTTATCTATAAGCTCGCCTTTCTTTTAGGCTAGGGCTTCTTTCTCTTTAATTATTTAATTAATTTTGTATAGGCTAGTTATAAAGGTAATGGTATTAGGCTAAACTAAGTTCTAGTAGAATCCTATAGCACTAATATAGTAGATATTAACTAGTAAGAGGTCCATAGGTTTCTTTATAGATATTTATTAGGCTATATTTTATAGTATAGGGTTTATAGTCTTCCTTAGCTTATATTCCATTTTTCGTAAATTATTTTTTTAGTCTATTAGTTTAGTATATTGTTTAATATCCCTAGCCTTTCTTTATAGCTAATAGGGCCTAAGTTCTTTATTAGGGACTTAGCTAGGCTATTACTAACTTCCTAAGTCTTTAGTGTGGGTAGTATAATATAGGTAGTCTAGGGGTGGTATAGTATACGGATCTGTTATAGATTAAGCTATATCTCCTTCTTAAAAGCCTAGTCTTTACGCGTCGTATTAGCCTAGTAAATAGTGTTTATCTACGGCTGTATAAGGTTTTTTATTATAATACTAATCTCTTTTATAAAGGAAGGCGTTAGTGGTATAGTTTTGGGCTAGATAAGTTACCTATTCCGTATATTAAGCTATAAGCCTAAATAGGCTAGCCATTTTCTCTTTAAGATTATATTATGGCTTTTAAGGTCCGTAATAAGAAAGGGGATATTATATTGCCTTTATCTATTAATATAGAGGTAAATTCGCAAGATAGTTATAATAGGTAGCCCTATTTATCCGTTATAACCGTAAATAAGGATTAGTTTAGGTAGTTCTTTAAGGGGTATATTTAAAAAGTTAGCTAGTTTTATAGCGCACTTTATATTAATTAAGGTAAAGGTATTTACTCCTAAGTTAGCTAAAGTAGAGGTTAAAACTTAATATTTATTACAAAATAGAGTATAAGGGATAGTATAGCTTTTTCTACTAACGAGCTAACCTAGATTAACATATAATATATTAATCCCTTTTAACCCTAAAGAGAAGTCTTCCTCTAGGGTTCTTCTTTTTTTGGCTCTATACTATCCTCCTAAATTAATAGGACCTTGTTTATTTTTACCTTTATTAGGTAGTTCCTTACTAGGTTGCCTATTTAATCATATAAAAAGTAAACTCTTTAATCGCTAAGGGCCTATATATAGGGGTCGCTGTATATAGGCTAGGTGTATACTAGGCCTATAGTAGGGGTAGCTACGCGGCTAGTTACTAGGTTAACTATAGAAGTTACTAATTATACTAGGGCACTATAGGCCGTACTTATAATACTTACGGCCTAATTTATAAGGTTCCTAGTTTTTAGCTAATTAGCGCGTACCTTAATTTAATAGAGGCCTTAGTTAATAGCTAGGTAATAGTCTATAAGTTCCTTTAACGTTTATACTATAGTATAAGCTAGTAATACGGCATACTATAGGTCTAGGGTAAGCTTATTAAAGAGGTTTAGTAGTAGATCTTTCTAGGGAATCTAGGCCTATCCGGCTAGGTATAAAAAGTGGGTTTAAAAGGCTAAAAAGGTTTCCGTTGTTTTTATATTTAGGCTTTTATAGCTAAGGCAGGCGTTTTATACTTTAAAAGGGTCTTTATAAATAAAAGATAAGTATTTAATTATTTCTTCTTTAGAGATAAAGGGATTTACTAAGTCTTTAGTGTATTACAGGTGTAAATACGTCTAGGTGTCTCCGCTAGTACGGCTAAAGATATAAGCTATTTTAGCTTGGGCGTTAGGGAAGTAGTCTATATTAACTTTAAGCTTATTTTATAATTAAAGCTTCTAATTATTAAATATAGAGTTGGTTCTATCTGTAAGTAGTAGGGGATTTATAACCTTTACTAACCGCTTTAGTGCTATATAGGCTTTAGTAGATCTACTAAGGCGCTAGGATAGGGCCTAAAGGACTATAGTAAGTCTTTAGTTATTTAATAATGACTTATTATTAGATATAGGGGTATCTTTAGCTTTAAGCAGCTCTCGCAATTATTTAATTTTGGTATTGTGGTGGTGGACGCGGTCCCTCTTAGATAGGAAGTCACAATGCTGTCTATCTGTCGGTCGGTCGGTCGGTCGGTCGTCAGTTATAATTAATTAGTAGGAAAGCAGTTAGTAAGAAGAAAGAAAAGAATGTATTCCGGTAGGTCGTAATAGGGAGAAGGAGAGAAGCCGAAGGCCTAATATATACAGGAAATTGCCAAGGCACTAGGCGTAAGCCATTTTACCTCACCACAGTATTAGTAGCCGTAAGCTCCGCCTAGGGGGTTAAAACGTTAATTATTTCTTCGTCTAAAGTATTTAAGGGTCCTATAGCTGCTTTACCCACTATTATATTTTGTGCTATAGTAATAGGGGTATTAGGTAATTCTGGGTAATTTCTTTAGGAGTTTTAGTTTATATATATCTTATAGGTCCTTTCCTTAGGGTTCTATTCTTTTCTTTTAGGTCCTGTCCTTATAGTCCTAGTAATATCCTTAGGGTCCTATTCTATATTCTTATAGATATATTTAAGTTCCTTCTTAGGAAGAAAGAGTAGAGTAAGCTTTAGATAATGTTAGCGACTTAGTTAATTAAGGCATAGGCATAGTAAAAGGAACGCGTAAGCCTATACGATTAAATTGTCTATAAACAAGAATCTAAAGCTAGGGAAAGGAAAGAAGAAAAAGAGCAGCGCTGTTTAATGTTTTATAAGATCTTCGCGTTACGTGACCGCAATATACGGCAATTTGTAGCAACTTGCCGGTGCGAAGTTCTGCTAAGTTCTGCTAGTGCCGTAACAATTATAGACTACTAAAAATAGTAGCTAAATTGCCGCCTAATTATTTAAGAAAGTAATATATAAGTAATAGTTAAAGTAGTAGTAAATTAATAGATAGAGTTATAATAAAAGTAGTAAATAAAAGAAATAGTAAAAGGGGTAATGGGGGTGGTGGAAGAAATTATAGTTAGAGTAGTAATATAGTAATAAGATATTTAAAATACTATTTATATATAAAATATAAAAGTTAATATCTAATCTCTACTCTATTAAACACTAAACTATAGTTATACTTAATGTAGTTAGCAAGCTAATGGGCCATATAAGCCTTCGGGCCACCCTATTAAAATCGTAAAAGATATAATACGTTACTTAACTATTACTTTAATAGCTACACTATAATAAGAAAACCCCCTTTTTTAAGAGGGTAGACTTATTCTAGCTCTTAATGCCTATAAGTAAGGCTAATTCTTAAGTTTCTAATCTGCTGTAAAGATATACAATATACCCTAAATAACAGCTCAGTAATGTAATAAAGGTATTAAACTAAGACGCGGTTTTACTGCCCTAAATTACCGTCTTACACTAGTATAAGAAGAGAGCCTTAAGCAGTAGATTCTATTAATAGATTAACGCGGTATGCTACCTAGGGTTACTACTATATAGTAAATGGCTAGCCTTTTGTGTTACGGACGCTTTAAGTACAATATTACGACTACTTAGAGAAGAGTTAGAAGAAGCTAGTTGGTTAATTTAGGCACAGTCTAGGATGGAACCGGTAGAGCTATATGACGAGGAATAGTAGCTAAGGTTATATAACGTTGTACGTAGTATACGCAGTGTATAAAGGGAACGTATGTATAATACGTATAACACATACCTTACGTATAAAGGAGATTTTTTAGGAGTACGGTTGTGTATTTAAAGAACCATAGTCTCTACCTAGATAGTTCTCTCCTTTGTAGTAAATCTTAGAATATAATTAGAGTTAATCTATTAGGCAACTACTCCACTAATTATTATTACGTTATTGACTTCTTGTTTACCTATATACCTAGCCTATTAATAAGTCCACCGTAGTTCCTGCTATAAGGCTTTATTATATATTTACTACTAAGGTTACGGTATTAACAAAGTCAAATAATATACCACTAAAAGTACTAACCACGACGCCGTTAACGGCAGCAACTATATTGAGATTAGGTAACAATGCTAGTATAGTAAAAGACACTAACTCTTAATTAGTTACCGTTGGATAGCTATAGGAAATAGTTAACCGATTAACAGACAACAATAAGATACTTAAAGAAAGGATTAGTGGGATTAGAGCAGCTAAGGTTAAGTTACCCTTAATTAAGCGATTTTTAGAGGAGAAGTTAAAGCTTAAGGGATTCCTTATATAAATGCACTTTAAAGTTACATAAGAAGGAGTTAAACTAGGAACACCTATAGATAAAGTCGCCTATATAGGACTGTTCTTAATAGGGAGGGTACTTAAGTAGTTTAAACCTTACCTTACGGAAATATAAGAATATAGTATAACAACTACTAACCAGGAGGTTAGGTATATATTCTTAAGTTAGAATAGGTTTGCGGAATAATTAACGCAAATATTTAGAGACCTAGAGGCAACTATAATGGTAAAAAGAAAGCTTTAAAACCTAGTATAAAGAACTTTAGCAATCGAGTATATAACGCAGTTTTAAACGTTAGCAATATAAGTTAAATGGAATAATAAGGCGCTTATAGCACAGTATAAATAGGGACTTAAGGTAAAAGTCTAGGACGTAATTATCCTAATAGAAGATACGGATACTCTTAGGAATTTAATTAATTAAGTAATTAAGATTAATAATAAGATCTACTAAAGAGAGCAGACTAAGAAGGGTTAGGATAGAGTTCTATAGTCGTATAAGGCGTAGGGCACGTAATAATAAAGTTAAAGTTAAAAACTATGGTATAGCGCAGAGCTAATAGACCTAAGTGGTACTAAAGAAAATAAGAAATAAAATAAACGACTATAGAAACCTAGAGGATAAGGATTAAGTAATTAAAGGTCTAAGGAGCAGAGGCTAAATTAGGGATCTTAATAACAGAAGACGTTTAGGCGGACTCTATAGCAAGAAAAATGGTTTAAAGAAGGAGCTTATATAAATTACGGAAAATAGGGTTATTACGTTAAAGACTATAAGAGTAGTTAGAGTTACTATATAGTAAAAGGAACAAAACTAGTAGAAGATATATATATATAAAGGGATAATAGTGTACTATAAGGAATAAAAGAATATTTAATTAACAGTTTCGCGTTTTATTATAATAACGCTTACTAAATTTATAAGGATACTAAGTACGGCGTAAGCTATTAGCTATAGGAGCTAAAGTTAGTAAAGTTTAGAGGAACTAATAAACCAGTTCGCAGATCGGATATTAAGGATAATAACTTTAATATAGGCGAAACATTCTATAATAATAAAGTAATAAAGGTAGCTTACTAGAAGTATATAGACCTTAAAGATGTTATATAAGAGGCAGAAGATAATTCCACTATAGAATAGGGAATATTAGTAGGGATTAAGACCCCACTAGATACGATGTCTATCGCTTTATAAGACGTAAGTGAAGTAAGATAGCGAACTACTTCGGCACTTAATAAAGGCAAAAGGCTAAAAGCTTAAGATTTTTAAAACGAGATAAGAGATAACTAAGATTCTTAAAATAAGATAAGGTAAGCTTAAGGACCTATAATGGACGATAACTAATAGAGCAGAGTAATGACTTAGTTTAGTAATATACAAATAAGCTTAGGACGAAGTTTCCTAAAGATATAAGACTCTTAAGACAAAATAAGTGAGATTTAAGACTCTTAAAATAAGATAAGAATACTAGTAAAGCCTAGTTAGACTAAGGCTAGAGTAAAGCTTAAGATAGAAGCAAGCTTAGGATTAAAAATCCTATAGGACTAGGATTCCTAGAAATAAATAAGGACCGCTAAAGAAATTATAAGCAGAATCTAGTAATAGGAATAAAATATTAATACCAAGATTAAAAAGTAAGAGAACTTTAAGGATTTATCTATAAGACGCAAACCAAAAGAAACTATAGAAGAATTTAGATAAGGAATCATTGTATAGTAAGAATAGAAACTAGATAAGAGATCTAATATATTTAAATATATAAAGGATAGAGTACTAGTATAAAGAATTACTAATAGGCCTAGAGCAGGTATACTAAGAGCTAAGTAGCTTACCGAACTGGAAAACGAAAAAGATTTAGGGATCCCTACTAGATTTAAAGAACGATATATAAAAGGCTGTTATAACGTAATAATAAGAAAATACTTCCTTACGGACAAGCTATATATACTCTAGTAGCTATACTAAAAGTAGTATAAGTAACGATATAATAATAAATAGGAAGATTTCTATATATAGTTAGATAAATGAGTTATTTAAGACCACCTAATTATAGAGAAGGCCATAACTCACATTAAAGGAGCCTTAATTATAACGTTAAAGGATCTAAAGAAACGATTAGAGGACTAAAAAAGTAAAAAAATACGTCTTAGTACCTATAAAAAAAGTTATAACGTTTAAATTAACATAATAAAGGTTTAAACTTAAAGATAAAGATAAGTTAAGAGTTAACCTAAAGCACCTAGTATACTATACGCTATTATAGATTATATATATAGACGATATATATAAAATATATAAGAATCTAAAGGAAAAGAATCGGAAATACCCTATAAGGATATATTAGGCGCTAGATAAGCAATAGTATAGGAATACTAAGTATATACACAGCTAGCATCTAATAGAAGTTTAAGAGTTAGGAGACTTAATACTTTAACTAGGAAGATTCCTTACGGAAGAATACTTAGATAAATAATAGTAGTAGAAATGCCTAGAGAATACGTGTCTATAGTATATTAAAAATAAAAAGCGAACTAGGTATTAGCTAAAGAATAAGCTAAGTATAATAGGATTAAGTAGCTAATAATTAGGAAAAGTAAAGGCCTATAGGACCGAAGGGAGCTAGTAGTAGAGCCTTAGACCCTTAAAGGAATTTAAGGACAATACCTAAATTTATAAGTTAAATAGCAAGATTAGTAGTTTAAAGTATTAATAGATAGTAGAGTAACGCGAAACTATATCTTACTAATAGCAGTTAAGAGAATAGGATTACCTTATAGACAAAAGGAGCAGCTTTACCTATTAGTTATAATTTTAGAAGATCCAATAGCCTATAGAGGAGGGATTATTAATTTTAAAATAGGACCTATTTAAATAACTATTAAAAGGAGACAAATTAAGATGTCTTTTAATATTCTACTATTAGGACGGGATAAGGCAGTATTAGGAATGCCTTAGTTATAGAAATATAACCTAAAAATCAATTAGATTATAGGTTAGGTCGATATTAAAGATACTTAATAACGTAAAATGTAATAGTAAATTAAGTTAGTATGGTATTAAGCCAAAGCGATATATAAAGAGACTAAGCGAGGCTTAAGTTATATACTAAAAAAATACTATAAATATAGCAAAAAACTATAGAACCTAGAAAGTGAAAAGCTAGCGGATTATGTAGTATAGGACTATAAGATAGAATTAGAACTAAAAATAAGCCTAAGGTTCTTCCCAACCTATAAGCTTACTTAAGAGGAGGCGAGCGCACTTAAGGAGTTTATCTAGGAAAACCTGCGAAAGGGATATATTAGACTATTATAGTTATTAGCAGGTTATCCAGTACTATTTATACTAAAGAAAAATAGGAAACTTAGGTTATGCATTAACTATAAGTAGTTAAATAGCATTACTTAGAAGGATAGGTATCCTTTACCCTTAATTAGCGAAATTTAGGATTAGATAGGTAATGCGTAAATCTTTACAAAGATAGATCTAAGGTGGGTATACTATTAGATTAAAATTAAGAAAGGCGATAAATAGAAGGCGGCTTTTAGATTAAGAAAAGGACTATATAAACTATTAGTAATGCAATTTAGGTTAATAAATTGTCACGGATTCTGGCCTGGCGGCCCTTAGCGAGCCTTAGCACCCCATAGTATATAAAGTGCTGGTCCCTTCATATCTCTTTGCACCTTCGTATAATATCCTATTATGTACTATAGTTAATACTACGACGTTTATAGAGCCTCCTAACCTCGTTCTGTGACATTATATTGCACCTCCAACGGCTCGCATAGGCCTTACCGTTTTCCTCCATCGCCTATAGAGCCGGCACGACGACTTCGACTCGCGCCGACCGTTAGACGACGATTTGATACCCCTTAACCTACCTCTTAATTACTACCGCATTAACGTCTCTGTCTACTACTGCTTCTATAATTCTACCTGCCTGCGTATATAAATATAACGACGCCGATCTAAGACCAGCACCTCTACGTTCCTGCTATAAGCTCCTGCTAAGCAAGACCAGTACCCACTGTCTCGCTATAAGGATACTACTTTAAACTAGGACTACGAATAGTTATCTATAACTTAATAAACTTAGAAGAATAGTTATAAGATACCTTAGATATTAAGCCATTAATTTACCTATTAAATTGTTATACCCTTGTTAACCGTTTAAGTAATATCTACTAGCGAACACCTCTAATAAGCTCTGCCAGTTACTAGTAAGCACCACAGCACCGTATAGAGGGAGGATCTGCCTTAAGGGACTTCGGCTTTATATTAGGGGGGGGGGTAGTGTTACGGATTCCGGCCTGGCGGCCCTTAGCGAGCCTTGGCACCCCACAGTATATAAAGTACTGGTCCCTTCGCACCTCTTTGCACCTTCGTGCAATATCCTGTTATATACTATAGTTAATGCTATGACGTTCACAAAGCCTTCTAACCTCGTTCCGTGACATAAATGCACCTATAATATTTTAGAAAAGAATTAATAGTGTATTAGGAGAACACCTTAATGAGTTTATTATAGCATACCTCGACGATATTATTATTTACTTAATAACTAAGGAAGAATATAGGGAACACGTTAAATAGGTTTTAAAGAGACTATAGGAAGAACAGATGCTAGTAATAATTAAAAAAATGCGAGTTCTTTATAAGGAAGACCAATTTTGTTAGATTTATTATTAAACTAGGTTATATTAGTATAGACCTAAAGAAAATTAAGGCTATAGTGAGTTAGCAAGAACTAGAAAACGTAATACAGTTAAGGTTATTTTTAGGGTTTTGCAACTACTATAGAAGGTTTATAGTATAATGGTTAAAGAGCATTAAACTATTTACTAGGCTTATAAAAAAAGAGGAACTATAGGCATAAGGAGACGAATAAAGGAAGTTATTTAAGGAACTTAAGGAGCTGTTTACCTAGGAGCCAATCCTTAAAATCTACTAACTAGGACTAGATACAGTTATAGAGATAAATGTATTAAACTACGCATTAGGAGTATGCTTGCTATAAAAGTATAAGGACGAATAGCACCTAGTATTATATTATAGTAGGAAGATAACACTACTGGAATTAAACTATAACGTCTATAATAAGGAGTTATTAGGCATAGTCGTAGTACTTAAGGAATAGAGAGCATTCTTACAAGGTGTAGAGAAACTATTTATGATTAAGACGGATTATAAGAACCTAACGGGGTTCCTAATAACAAAAAAACTTAATTAGAAATAAGTTAGATAGGCGGAGATGCTTACAGAATACTATTTTAAGATTTAGTATACTAAAGGAACTAAGAATATAAGAGCAGACGCACTTAGTAGAAAAGCTAAATTATAAAATAATAAGAAGCTATTAGGAGTAATACTACGCAGAGATAAGGACGGATGGATTAGATATAATTACCTTAAATTAGTAGCAACCTAAGAGGATAATAAACTAGGAAGAGTCTATAAGATACTAGAGAGCTTTTAGGTATAAAGAATTCTAGAAGTACAGCTAGAAGATTTATAGATAGATATATATATTAATTGGGAAGTAAAGTATATCCTAAAGAGCATAGCAGAGCATTTTGTAGAAGATTTCTATAAGGGAATAACTTAAGGACATAATGGAATAATAGGCTTAGTGTTAAGACTTTAGAAAGAATATATTATTGATAGAATTTAAAATATCGTAAGAAAAGTAATAAAGGAGTATCTAGATTGCTAAAGAAATAAACTAATAAGGCATAAGCTATATAGAGGGCTATAACTTATTAAAATACTAAAAAGACTATAAGAGGTTATATTATAGGACTTTATTATTAAGTTACTAAAGTTAAGAGATCCTATTACCAGATAAGATTATAATATAATCTTAGTAATAGTAAATAAGTTAACTAAATAGGGCTACTTTATAGTATGCATAGAAGAAATCTTAGTAAAAGATATTACTAGAATCTATATTAAAGAAGTATTTATAAAACATAGAGCACTAAGTAAAAATTATATTAGATAGAGATCCAAGGTTTATAGTAGTATTTTAGAAGGTATTTTTAGCAGAATAAGGAGTTTAAGTAGCAACTTCTACCGTATATTATCCGCAGACAGACGGTTAAATAGAAAAATTAAATTAGATACTAGAATAGTATCTAAGATATTATATTAATCACGGATAGAATAATTAGGTATCGCTATTACTAGTTATACAGTTTATATACAATATAACACTATAGGAAGGAATAGGCATATTACTATTTAAGGCAAATTATAGATACAAGCTAAGAATATCATTGTTATTATAATAAGCGAAGAAAATAAGTAGCATAGCTAAAGAAAGAATAAAGACGTTAATAAATCTTTATGCAGACCTTATAAAATTAGTAAAGAAAGTATAAGAGAGAATAAAAAGGTATTATAATGCTAAGAGATCTAAGGGACTAGATCTTAAGGAGGGAGATAAAGTATAGCTACTATATAAAAATTTTAAGAGTTAATAACTAAGTAAGAAGTTAGACCACGCTAAACTAGGACCTTTTAAAATTATATAGAAATTTTTACTAGTTATATTTAAGTTAAACCTACCAGCTAAAATAAAAATCTACCCTATATAGTATATTGCAATACTGGAGCTAGTATATAGGAATATTAAGCCATTAGTTTATAAAGTAGACATATATAGAGGATAAGAGGAAGATAAATAGTAAGTTTTAAAGATCGTTAGTTATAAGGACATTAATAATAAAATATAGTATAAGGTTAAGTGGATAGGCTATAATAAGACTACCTAGGAACTACTAGAAAATTTAAAAAAAACGCTATAAGAAAGGTATAAGAGTATTAGAAGAAATTAGGTTAGGTAGTATTAATAAAAAAGGATTACTAAAAAATAAGTTACTTAAAGAGGACCTAAGAAGAGCAGTTACTAAACTACTTAGATTTATTTCCTTCTTAGCTAAAGAAAAATCCGTTTTTTTATCGCTAAGTTCCTATAAACCTTATTCTATAAGTTTCCACTTTTTAAAATAAACCTTTTTATAAACCTTTTTAAGATAGAGTAACTAAGCGGACGCCGTAATACGGGCTTTAAGGGCCTTTTATTCCGCGTTATAAGAACATTCTAATTTAGTAAGGGCTTAAGATAGTTTACTATCTAGCTATATAGTAGTAGATTAAATATAAAACCCTAAAATAAATTAATTAAGGAACTAGACGACTATTAAGAGTAATAAGTTATATATATTTAGCATTAAAGACGAAGTAAATGTTATAGGACGAACGAATATTCGCTTTAGTATACTCTAAGTAAGAGAACGGTTATTGCGAAGATAAACTCGCCAACGCAATATAGACTAACCCCTCTTTTAAATAATAAGAATATGGAGACGGTATAATCTTACTAAGAGATAATATCGCAGCAATAGTGCGAGTATAACGTTGCGCCTATGAAAAGAAAGGAGCCTTAGGTATAATAAGCAATAATATTAACTAAATTAATTAGACGGATATTACACCTCTAGTAAATAACTTAGAGATATTTAAAATCTTTAAGGACGAAGATAAAAAGGAGGGAAATAGTGTTATAGACGCTTTAAGTATAATATTATAACTACTTAGAGAAGAGTATGAAGAAGCTAGTTAGTTAATTTAGGTATAGTCTAGGATGGAACCGGTAGAGCTATATAATAAGGAATAGTAGTTAAGGTTATATAACGTTATATATAGTATATATAGTGTATAAAGGGAATATATATATAATATATATAATACGTACCTTACGTATAAAGGAGATTTCTTAGAAGTATGGTTGTATATTTAAAGGACCATAGTCCCTACCTAAATAGTTCTCTCCTTTGTAGTAAATCTCAAAATATAATTAGAGTTAATCTATTAGGTAACTACTCCACTAATTATTATTACGTTGTTAACTTCTTATTTACCTATATACCTAGCCTATTAATAAGTCCACCGTAGTTCCTACTATAAGGCTTTATTATATTTTGGCTACCTAGTATACTAAATTATAACTAGTTAGCGAGTAATAAGTACATAACTTTATTAAGCGCTATAATAACCTATAATCTAAATGGAATCGTAAGTATAACTACTAGCGTCCTAAATATAAGGATCCTATACTTATTTAGGCCTAGTTTAAACGCGTTTAAGATATAAATTTTTAATATAGGATTCTTAATAAGAATATTTAGAATTTTAATAAAACTGGCTACTAGATAGGTGTTATTATAACTATAAAAGTTATTACTAGAAATAATGGGGCTGGCCGGCCTAAAATAATATAGCCAAGTAATTAAAAATAGGTTATAATTATTAAATGTATTAATGCCCTAGGGGTTATAATTTTACCACTTATTATTTTTAAGGCAGTAATATACTAAGCTGCTTAGTATAAAAACGATATTATCCTATATAACTAGTTAATTAGTATTAGCGATAATAGCTAAATAATAAATGAGATTAGCCTAACCTAGTTAATGGAGGTTTTTAATAGGTATATAAAGGATTATATGGTTAATACGTATTGGCTACTAGTACTAGATAGCTATAACAGTTACATATCGCCTGAATTTAATTAGTACTGCCTAAATTATTAAATAGTCGTCCTCTATATACTAGCGCATTTATTACATCTACTATAGCCGCTAGATATAGGCTGTTTTTTTGTCCTTAAGTAATTATACGGACGCCTTATTAAACAGCTTATAGGCTATAGTATTAACTATATTAATAAATACAAATTCCTACCACTATATAGGCAGGTTAGGCCTATAGCACTATATTAGAATAATATACTAGTAGGATTTATAGCTACTGGCCTAGTTTTATATAGCCCTAATTACCTACTAGCATAGCTGCATACTAAATATTAGATACTATTACCCTAACGCCGTCTATAGTTAAATATATCTTAAGCAGTTAAAATACCCTATAATATTGCTAAGCTATAATAGTAGATGGCCCTATTAAGGCGCTATCTTAGGCAGTATATATATAGACTACTAAGTCTAATAAAATAAGCCCTTAGCTAGCTTGTTAAGGGGTGCGAAATAGTAATATTAAGCGCTATCCTGCTTATAAGTGAAAATAAGAAGCTATATATAGAAAACTAGCGCTAGAAACGGAAGAGAGTATAGTAGCGTACGTATATAGCTAAGGGGGATATTCTATTAGGAGCAGAAGGCCTACCTTATGCATAAGCTATCTAAGAAAGGGCAGTAGAGGGGGCAGTAGAGGTAGTAGCTAAGCGACCGTAACGGGTAGTGCGTAAGTATAGTATGTATAAATTAATAGAATATTAATACATGTACGTGCCCTAGACGTTAAATAAGTAGCTAGTAAATAGCTATACTAAATACAATTGTTCGTGGTTAAGTAATTTGCTATATCTACCTTTAGTGGTTTAATAGGGTGGCCTAGAGGCTTATATAGCCTATTAGCTTGCTAACTATATTATAGGGCGGAATAGCTAATAGATATGAAGGCTTAGTTAAAAGAATAAGAATCTATTGGTAGCTAGTGAACGAGAATTCCAAGACGAGGTCTAGAAGAAGGTTGAGGAAAGGACACGTCTATATATATAGCGCTAAGGCTTAGCCGAGCCCCTGACTAGGGTCTGTATCAGTGCCGTAACATCACCCCCCCCTTCAGTAAAGCCTGCCCTTAGGCTTTGTAGTTATTCCCCTAGTTAAGAAAAAAAATTATAGTTTTCCTTCCTAGCCATAGATCTATTCCAAATAGTCGCTATAGGTAGAGTAGTAGAGGTTAGTTAGCTATAGGCAGAGTAGTAGAAGTCGGTAGTAGTACGGTGCTAGTGTTGGGCCGTACGGCACTAGTCCTATAGTTCCGCCACTATATAGCCCGGCCCGGGCCAGTAATACGTATCGCTAGGAGCCTTCCGTTCTTTGTTGTTCCTTCTAAAACTCTATTATCTCCTAGCTCTCTATCCCCCCTTTTAGAAAGGCTCGCCCTAAGCCGTTAAATATCCCCCCCTGCGGGGCCCCCTAGGGTCGGCCGGGTCGAAAGAGTAAAGAGTTAAAGGGTAGGAAAAAAAATTTGGGGTAGATATTGTCTCGTTAGGTGGTTTGTAGGGTTATAGCAGTAGGCATATCGGCGCTGTCCTTATTAGGTAGTAATAGTAGGTTAAATATTCGGAGCTTG
>Ga0307515_10003087_pt1 | contig 35261 bp, 34 predicted proteins | sample 17_EM_MG_FD_194513 | JGI IMG/M metagenome (GOLD analysis project Ga0307515, IMG submission 194513) | Populus trichocarpa ectomycorrhiza microbial communities from riparian zone in the Pacific Northwest, United States - 17_EM | ecosystem: Host-associated > Plants > Roots > Unclassified | place... | reverse complement strand
ATTGGGGAATGCATAGGGCTGCTGGGAGCGACTTTGGAAGACATCACCCTGGATTCACCAGGTAATACAGACCCAAGCGCTGGACGCGACGAGCAGAGAGCAGCGGCGGTAGTTGCGGCAGAAGAGCCCCTCCGAGGAGAGACTTGAATGACTGCTATCGGCTCGCCGAGACCCGAAGGGAGTGACCGGACGGCGGGGCTTGGCTCCTGTGTGGGCGAACCGTTAATGACAAGGCCTCCTGGATATTCCCTTCCACCACTTCCATCTTTTGTCTTGATTCCTTGGCTAACATAGATGGAGCAGTTCGGAGATAACCCCGAAGACAAATGGCAATTGAGAGCGAAGAGCACACTTAGGAACGTCGAAGACTTATAAACTACAAGTGGAAAGCCCAAGCACGAGATATTGCCCCAGATACAAGAGACGACAGTCCTGCAGAACTTATCATTGAGACTATGAGAATTGGACTTACCAGCGCCGTTATGCCCATCCCGGAGATGCTCGGAGACGGATGACAATCAATCTTTGACTATGCCGATATACACGAAGTTATGTGGAATTCTACCCTATCTAATCTACTTTCGATGACAATCTACGAGACTAGCAATTGAATGCCGAGGTGCAGATATACGTACCGGCGGCCTTGCTGTACCGAGTACAATCCCGACTACTATTCATGAGACCAAATCAAGTGCCGTATGGCAGAGATTACAATGCCGAATACAATGCCGATTACAATGCCGAATACAATGACGATTACAATGCGGAATACAATGCCATATCTGTTTCGAAGTTACATTACTATCCCGAATAACATCCCGACTCAGGCTCGGCGATCCCAAGCTATACAACTACGATGACAATTGACGACTACAAATCGACTTAGGAATCAACCCCGAATCAAGCCCTTCCAATCGTTGTTCCCTACGAAGCCATATGAGACTAGTCGCCGGCGGAGCAACGACTTTCAAAAGAGGGGGATGACCGTACCGGAATCTCAAACAACCCCTACCGCAAACAGTTACTGCCCCGGAAGTGCAGGAACGAAGCACCAGAACGACGATAAGTCAACTGAGTCAAGTGATGTGACGACAAACACACCTACAGATGAATCGACAAGCACCCCCGAGGAGAGCCAGCGAACGCACCCCCGAGGAGAGCCAGCGAACGCACCCCGCGATCTAAGACGATAAGTTCACCTAGCATATGACGGACGTCCAGTAGACCTGTAAATGCACCAGAGAGATGACACGTCAAACGAGCCGAATCCATGCCGAACGAGTGCAATATGGCTACCGAAGCAGTTCCGAACGCGATACCGAATGACCGCGATATGGCTACCGAATTGGTCCCGAAGGAGATCAAAAATGACCACCGAGCGTACCGAATAGTCTACCGAATGGCATCAAGAGATGATCACCGAGATCTCACAGCGACGGATATCACTGCAGAAGGTCTTCACATGGAGATCGAATGAGAGGATTACCGGGAGCGCTACCGTACCAAGCCACTGACCGAGACGCTTACCAAATCGCGTACCGAAGGATCAAAAACTATCGCCGAACGGCATACCGAACTGAATGACAAACCACATTACCAGAGGCCTACCAAATGACTACCGAGAAACAAACGGATATTCTACTGAAGTTGCCTACAGAGATGGCCACAGCGGTCCACCGAGACCCTACTGAATACCGCATCAAGAGATGGCGAGATCTGCATATACAATGTATAAAGCGGCTTTCTGAGAGCAGAAGCGCGCTCCTATCGCGGTGAGTATGACCACCCAGTGTGAAGCTTACGTGTTACATATGGATCAATGACATACCGCCCACGCCTGATGCAATTGGCGCATTCTACCACCCTCAAATGGTCACCAGCGAGTCACATCTGAGAACCAACGACTATGACGATACCAAGAGCGAAAGCTCACATCATTGCCCAAAGTCACGACGAGACGCCGTTGCAATGACGTCGAGATTGAGAGCATTGGGACGCCTCATACGACAGTAAGTCAACAGACAGAACAAGTCAAGACGAGGCGCCGTTGCAATGACGTCGAGATTGAGCGCATTGGGACGTCTCATACGACAGTAAGTCAACAGGCAGAGCAAGTCAGGGTAGTCACTGGACAGCGGACGACGCGGAAGGACAACCGAAGCCGAAGGAAGATAGTCTGAACCAAATTACGTGTCGAATCAGAGAGATTACAATTACAATCCCGCATCACCAATGAATCCCAATATGTTACACTATTACCGAGGCACGATGGCAATCGACAATCGATATGAAGAAGTCGTCGACGGAGCAACGAAATTTCAAAAGAGGGAGATAGCCGCGTCTACACGATCAAGTCCTACCGACAAGTCAAAAGCCCACCTGGAGGCAGTCTACCGAGACACGCACCGACAAGGCTACAAAGAAGTCCAACCGACAAGTCAAAAGCCCACCTGGAAGCAGTCTGCCGAGACACGCACCGACAAGTCTACCAAGAAGTCCTACCGACAAGTCAAGAGTAACCATGAAGTCGACCAGATGGTCACCGAAGCGGACTTCCAAAGACGATTACCGAGTCAATGCCACTTACCGATGACTACCGGCTGCACGATATATTCTACTGAGCATGCGGATGCACTGCACAGAGCTCAGACAGCGCTCGCGCGCTTGAACTTGGTAAGTATAACCATTTAGAGAAGCTTACGTGTTAGATGTCGACGAATGAGACCCGACTGCACACAATGCAATTGACGTATACGATCGACGGCTACGACCGATGCCGGCAGCGGAAGCTCCCATCGATGCCAAGTCATGAGCGGAAGCTCTACCACCCTGACGAATTCCGACAAAGACCTACGCCGAGACATGAGCTACGAGTGCGGTACTGGATGACAGGTCGGATGCTGCATGAGTTCGGGAGTGGAGATAAGGAAGAATTGAGGTCCGAGGCTCGGGAGCGGAGGAAAGTTATCAATTGGGCGTTCCTTCTTCTGTTTCTTCTATTCTCTTCTCTTCTCTTCTCTTCTCCATACTTTATTACTTCATTGGATCTCGGCCCGGTATAAATGGCGTCGGCACGGGTTTTACCACCTCCGGATCTCAGTCAATGGGCGGTGGAGTTTCCCCGTGCGCCGGATCCGCCGAAAGGTCACCCTGAGCGGTACTAATCAGTAGCGAGACTTTTGAGTTTGTACGAGTACGTACGCAGCATGATTGTTTAATGCTTCCTTTCCTTTTCTCTTGTACGGTTTATGCAGCCCAGGAGGTCTGCGCCTAAAGAGAGGGATAATGTCACGGCGGCACGTGACCCGGGCCGGGTAACGGCCATTCAATATAGTCGGCTCGCCACGAGCCTTAGATCTCTAGCGATAATCTTACCTATACATCTACATCTACTACCACTCGCATCCACGTTTGCAACCGTATTCCTATAATTACCATACGTATACCTATGAGGCCGGACGCAGGCATACGTGCCCTTACATGGGAAAAAGCTCCGCGATCTGCACCTGTCGGCATCTGCCCACTGTCTACGCTGTCGCCTTTCCCACTGCCTTCCATAGCTCAGTCTGGTGGTCTCTCCACCGACTACAGTGGCAGAAGAGGTGCTCCCGCGGCTGGGACACTGTCCCTAGATACCACCAGCATCTGTCGTCATTACTGTGGCCGAACAGCTTTAGGTAGACTGCAGTGGGCGCGTGCCTGGACTATAGTCGGTAGAACCTGGCGGCCAGCGTCCTGACGCTTGTCATCGGGTTAGGTTCTTTGGTTCACACCTTGCCCCTGAGTCTGTAGCTGTTGTGATTACTGCACTTGTCGGCCTCCGACTTCGGCATAGCTGCTGATCTTCCCTCCGAGATTCGGCTAGCCCGATTTGAGACCGAGGTGTATGGCGGCTCTCTCACTGTCCTTCCACTTGCATCTTGGGCCACGTTCGCCAGATGGTCTGCATCTTGGTTTCGAAGGATGATGGAGTATCCCGGGACCCAATGGCTCTCGGTTGCAATGCCGTTGATGAGGAAACTCCGCGCCCTGCTGTTGATCCGCCTCACCAGTCGCTGCGCTGGGCCCAGCTCCAGGTGTGCCGTGTGTCGAATTGCGGCCTGTGAGTTGCTGAAGACTGCCACCACCTTCACTCCATGCCGTTGCAATGATTCTCTCTTCTCAATCGCCATGTCAAGAGTGAGTCATATCGCCTAGAGTTCTGCGTCGAAAACCGCTAAACATCCAGTGCCCCGGAAGCTGCAGCACGATACCTATTCATGTCCATGGTCGCAGACTGCTGTAGCTCCAACTCGGCCATTGTCTGCGCGCGATCCATCCGTCCACCAAATCCAGACCCCTGCTCTTATTTTGGCTTCTTTCTGTCTTGGCCAGAGCTGCACGTCGCTTGTGGCTGCAGTGGCGTCCAGTATAGTGGTCCAGATCACTGGATCTTCAAGCGGAGTTGGCCCGTCCATGCCTTCAGCTGTCCCGCCATGATCATGCTGATTCATCAGTACTCTGCATATCGGTGCAGCGGAACTATGGTTTTGGTGTAGCTCCTTTAGCTTGCAAATGCATGCGTTTTGTAGTCTTGCTGCAAATCGCGGTTCTCTAGAGTCCGATATTATGGTCGCCAGTGCAAGCAGGGACTGTCTCATTCGTCCACCCCGCTGGGTTGTGGGCAGCGCGCCCACAATGGATCTGGCTTTTCGATTGAGCAGAAGATGGACGTCGTCTCACCTGCCTACTTCCTTGGGATCCCAACAAAGCTCGCTCTCATATAGTGCTACCTCTTGGCTGCTCGCCACGTGGACGGCCATGACGCTCTCAGGCACACAGCTCTATGTCTTGGTAAGAGTTCAGAGTCTAGCTTCTGCTGGCTTTGCATTCATCATTGATCAGGTGGGCTGCTCCTAGAATGTCAGATGTGCGTCCATCCCAACGCCCAGCCAGCGTGTCACCTGAGTGTTGAATCGTAGGAACCCGTTTCCGACTTTGATTATTGCTATCATATTTGGCCGGAGGTGTTTTCTGTGGCCTCGTGTGCATGGCCATGGTGCCGCCTCCGTCTTTGCAGTGTCGAACTGTAGCCCTCGTGTACGTCCCCACTTAATGCACTTTGCTGCGCATCTATCAAGTAGTGAGACAACATGGTTGACATTGCTTCCGGTCGCCACCCAGCCGAGGTGGTCCAAAGTGGATAGCCCTGTGGCTTCTGATTCATATTGTTTGACACATTTGATCAGCCCCGAGGTGTAGATCGCAAAGAGGATAGGTGGCACAGGTGAGCCATGTGGGACCACTGCTCCCACTATGTATCTGTCCATGGCGTGACCCTTGATTATCATCTCTACCGTTCTTTCCAACAGTAAGCTCTCTGTCCATTGTCTAAGGTCACAGTCCATTTGCCTGATATTCATCATGTTGACAAGCCTTCTAGTTGCCACGCTTGGAAAGGTTCCCTTGATGTCCATGAGAAGCATGCCTGTTATATGGCTGTATGACCAAGCTGCAGGAGCACTGTCAATCATGAAGGCCACTGGGTCGATGGCCGACTGTCCGTTCCTTATTTCAATTTGTGGGTCGCTCAGTAGCCTTCGACTTTCGGCTTCTTCTCACAGCAGCTCCGTGGCTTCTGTCTCAACCACTTTTCCCACGCAGCCAAGCATCGCTATAGAGCGGTAGGCCTTCAGCTTTGTGTAATCGTCATTGCAAGGCTTGAGAATCACCATGCCGCTAGCCCTCATCCATCCTGCTGGGAGTCCACCTGTGTGTTTTGTCACCCTCGGCAGCCCCACGATCGTCTGTTTGTCCCACTTCCAGAGCAGCTGTATGGCACCAGAGGACAGCTTGTCTCATTCCGGTGCTTTCTTGACTGACTGAGAAAATAAGACTTGCTTCACTGCTTGCTTAGTGATGCTTGAGTGTGCGCTGCCTGCTGGAGGAGGTTTGTAGTACTGGTCGCAGTCGTTTGGGGGCAATGACTGGTGCCTCAGCATCTCCTCTTTCTGCAATGCCATCTTTGCTTGCTTGTGTTCGCGGGCTGTTAGTGCCTCCACCATCATGCCTGCTCGAGGGTTCGCATATTGTGCCGCTCTCCATACCTTGGCTCCCCTAAAGGTTTGACAGTAATCACTCCACATTCATCACTTCGACTGGCGAATCGACTTCTGTAGCTCGGCCGTCGCACGGGATGCCCTCTCTGAGTTCCTTCTTCTCCTCTTCTCTCTCCCGACAGTCTGTCTCCATTCTTTGATGTCGGGGTTCGACCAACTCCCAGATCTGGCACAAATCCTGATTTTCTTTACAGTGGCATCAAAAATGCTGCTCATTGCTTTCTGAAACCATGCGGCCTCCTGCTCTACCGCGCCATCTGTGCACTCTGCATCTAGTTGAGCTCTTTCCTTCACTTGTTCGATCCATAGCTTCTCCGCTACTTTCGCCTCCTTCTCAGTCATTGATGCTAAATGCCACCCTACTATCCTCTCATGATCCACCTCCTCCTGCCTGTCTACTCTAACCTCTCGTTCTATGACCTCATGTTTGGATCCGGTGGCGTGGTCATCGGCCAGTATGGTCCACATTATTATTGGTAGGTCTGCCAATGTCCGGTCGATACCTGACTCGCCTTTGCTGTTCTCTCTTGTCCAATGGTGGCTGGGCCTGCCATCAATTCCAATCTCCACGCCGTTCTTGTCAATCAGGGCTTGCCAGAAAGCAGCATTTTGCCGCGCTTGGCATCTTGGGTGCGATTGTTTGCTGTCAGCGTTACAGTCTCCTGGGAGGACATTGCTGCCCTGCCGAATGTCTCTCTGCCAGTTCAACTTTTGTGCCGGTCTCTATCTCCCTCCCGCCTGAGTGTCTTTCTGATAGTAAACAATGACAATCCTCGTTCTCTGTTCACCTGTTCGCCTGACCTCAGTAGCGATATTATTCTCATTTGCACCTCTGCATAAATCCTCCCGCTCATCAACCACATGGCCACTCCCTTTTGATATCATCATTCAAATTGTTTTTCATTTTCTTATTTCATATGCAGAATAGCTGATCCCAATATCTCCTCAGTCTCTAATTGGCTATTGCAAGCACACTGTGTTCACCCTGCGTTTGACTCCCATCTCCATCGCCGCAATGGTCCATTCCTATCACCCTGCGCAGCTGTGCTGGATCACTCTAATCATTGGTAGCCAGGGCTCCCATTTCATTGGCAGTGTCGGAATGAGTCGCGATCCTGGGCGCAGTGTCAGTCTCGGCCATCGTGACGTCTCTTGTGACCTCCACTGCCTCCTCCTCTTCAACCACATCCGCTATATACTCTTCGTCTACCCCCCCTTCTGCCACCCCCTTGTGACAAGCGCTAGGCTCTACTCTGTTCGAACCCATTGCCGTTTCCCAGTCTCGAGCTGCATTCTTTCACGCTCGTCCAGCTAACCCAATGTTCCTGTTCGGCCGTGCCGCCTCCACGGCTGGGGTCTTCTTCACCCACTAGCTGCTGAACGCGATATGATTTCCTTTACAATTAGGGCACTTCTCCAGCGTCTGGCCACAGAGTTCACCCTGCTTCGAAGTGAATCCCACCGAATTGCATTTGTGGTCGCTTGTCCGGTGTTGACCTCGGCAGTAGCCACATTTGGGCTTGCCACCGCACCTATTTTTGATGTGGCCCCACCAACAGCAGAGCTTACGCCTGCTGTCAGGTCCCGCATTCATGTATGTTTCGACTCGGTACCCCCCCCCCCCCACCCTGCATTGATGCTTTACTAGACCCAGCTCTATGCGACATTGCTCCCTGTTACAATGAAAACTACCGATAACGGGGCAGTTCGTCTGTTCTGACTCCTCTCCCTGACGGCACGTGGGTTCGCCAGCCACCTTACTTATCAGGCAATCAGTATACCCTCGTTCTACATTTCGAATTCTTCTCGCATCTTCTGCAGGCTTTCGTTGGCTTGTCCCATGTCCCATCCGCGAAGAACTGCGTGGATCATTAGTCTTTCCCACGAGTCATTCTATTCGACGTCCAGGTCACCTTTGTTGGAAGTCAGCGCTGTTCTGATGATGATATTGCGGATCCGCAGAGCCATCCCTGTTGTCGCATTCGGGTGTGTAATTCTCGTTATCGCGTCCTTGGCATTCCGTTTCCCGTTCATGATCCTACACTGGGCCGGTTCCTTCTGGTGGCAGAGCGCTCTGTTCGTTGCTGACGCAATCCTCCGTTCCATTATATTGCAGAGCGTTACACCCTCGTCTCTCCTCAATTTCAGGCGGCTCTCTGCCCTGCTGGATCTAGCCGTCAGGGTGGGGCCTGGCCCTGGGCCTCGGCAGACGGGTGCCCTCTGACTTTGGTTCGGCATGCGATGGTCGCCCAATGTCTAGGGGGTGTGGTCGCTGACTTTGGTTTTGCACGCGGGCTGCGGTTTAGGTCACAATTTGAGCTGCAGTGTGGGCTTGTTCTGTTGCTGCAGGTGTGGGCGCATCGTTTGTCCTTCTTCTTGCGTCGTGTCTGCCTGATGCGATGCCTCTAGCTCCCTACCGTCCATCCTTGCAGTCATTTCTCATTCTGTCTCTCCGCCTACCTGACCTGGTGGTACTCCTTTCATGACCTTTGCGATCATGTTTGTGACGCCCGCCCCGCACAGCTCGTCATCCTGATGGCTGTCGTCCCACTTCGGCTCTCTCTCTTGCATCCACACCATCATTCCTTGCCACTGTGCGTCATCCCAGGCTGCCCTGACTTCCCAGAGGTTTGCTAGATGTCCAACTGTTAGGTGCAGCTGCGGTATCCCTTGTGGGTGCTGTGGTATCGTCCATCCAATGCGGCTCCTTCAGTCGTTGGGGGCTGCCGGGGCCTCACCCCTCCTTCGCGGTTTTCAGTTCTCATTGCTCCCCCAGAGCTAAAATATGGTTGCACCCCCAGTGTCTGTGGCGATGCATGTCGCCGCCGTCACCATCTCCATCGCTACATCGATAGGCACATCACTCCTCCTATCTCCCACTTCTGACGTGTGCAGGTCGCTCCTCTCGCACACTCTGACCGTGCTCGGTATTTCTGTGAGGACAGCATCATTTCTAGGGTAGTTTCCATCGTCACTTGCTCGTTTGTCAAAGTGTCGGGTCAGTCCTGTTGTTGCCAAGACTTTGGGTGAAAACCACGGAATTGCGTGGATCCTTGAGCATGCCCTCCTCAAGCGGTCTCACTAGTGTTGGAAAGCTTGCTCCGGGGTCAATTCAATGTGCAGAATCAATCACCGCCATCCATTGTTCAATTGCTATTGTTCTTGTCGACTTATCGCACTATTTCTGATTCGCCAAGACCTGTTCATGTTGGAAATGGTATTTCACATGAAGTCGAGAGTCAGTATTCCACTGCAACCCCTCTTGCCAATGGTAGAGATTTGCAGAAAGCGTATTGTGGGGGATTCTCTGGCGTCAGACAAGTTATCACCTTGTTTGATACCTTGCATCAATGGAGTGATGAGCAAACACCACACAATTGCAACTCCAACCTTTCCAGAGGGTATCAGCATATGAGGGTGTATTGATCCTGTCACATCCAATTTATCAACATTGCAAGCGGATACAAGCGCCAGTCGAGACCTACGGACCTCTGGATCCTGTTCATTGTGAATTCTCTATCATATGATATACCGAGGGAACGGCGTCACAGTCACCATACACCAGCAGAATAAATCTGATACACTTGTGGTTCAAAATCCTTGGTGTGTGGAGAATTGGCGGGGACAAGGCAATCGATTCGATACGATTTTCATTCAAGGAGATTGCTCACCACCAATCACCAGGTGCGTACGTCAACAAGGATATTGCCCTGCCATACTGTTATACGCGTTTTGTTTTAGCGATAGCAACACTGCAGGGGAAGCCTACCCAAATGGGAGTGTAGTACGGTGGATGGTACATCACGACCTGTTGTTTGCAGATGATGTAGAGTCTCTATCGTCTGTGGTGTTAAAATGATCCCGTGCATTGGGAATGTGTTGAGATGCGCCGCAAAGAGTACAACGCATTGTGAATGTTTCTTTGGTTCTCACACCCTTGGAGCTAGTTCCGAGCAGCGAAGATAATTAATACCTTCTCAACCAGTCTGAATCTTTGGAATCATATAACGTGATATACTTGATAGATTGGATATGTTGATCCCAACAGTGGTGCCTGCTATCCAGTGCCGCCTTTGGCACCTTGTCACAGCCAATCAGAGCCAGAGTCCATGTCAGAGTCACACTGGTCAGTCCTATTTATCGCAGCCGGGATTGTCAGATCATAGCAGAGTGCACTTGTCAGAGCCATGTTTATCAGAGCCGGGATTGTCAGAGACCTTGTCAGTGACCTTGAAAGAGACCTTGTCAGAGACCTTGTCAGAGAGCATGTCAGAGCTGCACTTGACAGGGCCACATTTATTGGAGCCGAAATTGTTGGAGACTATTTCAGAGTGCACTTTCATAGCTGGGATTATCAGGGACTATGTCAGAGTCACATTGATCAGACCACAATTGTCAGAGACCATCTCAGAGCAGCACTTGTCATAGTAGAGTAGTGATGAATACCAGGTAGTTGTTGCAGTACCAATCTCATGAGAAAGATATTGATCGTCTCAGCAAGGTCGCATACTGCTGTGACACAAGTCAAAGTTAGTTATCTTCAGTGGGTATACATTGCCATTAGTTGATGGACATGTGTCGAGTGTCTGCTTCTCTCACGTCCACCATCTTCACCGATTTGACGTGGTACATTCCACCGTGTTATAAAGTTGACGTTCGAGATCGCCTCCCTGGAGTGGCGTGAGCTATTGTGGCATCGGCTGAACAGTTGAGCTTTGGGTATATTTTTAACTAAATGAATTCTACACCGAAACAGTAGCAGATATCTTCATTACAGAGATCATTGCACTGATATAGCACGTAATTTTGGAATATCTTGATTGTATGTGAACTTCAACTTGTCGGTATCCGTATCAATATTAAAAATTATGTGCGTTGAGACTCTCACAAACGAGATGCCATAACATCTTGCACACAGTAAAAATGTAACTGAAGGTGCCATAAAGTCCCGCAACTCACGGAAATAAATCTGTATTGTTCCGTGGCATGATGCTAATATCAATGACATATCGTGGTACCACGCTAACGGCCATAAGCAATCTCGGTTATGGTGCTGCCAAACCTTTTCCCGACAGAGTGTGCAGAATTATACAATCATACTCACTCAGTCATGCATCGGATGATTTTGGAAATCCTAACTTTGGGGAGCTATTCCGCGCACAAATTCCAGAGAGCTGGGGACACGACGTTTGTGGAATGGTACTCGGATATGTTCAGAATTCACTCCTGGACAGTACCGAAATGAAACATCAGAATGGACTGTTGTGCTGCCGTCCGCCATTTCACAGCATTACATCTGTTGACCATCGGGAACTTGATTGCAAGGTAGAATATACCAATGCCAACCAAGGGATGATGCCTGAATCTCATAACATCTGGGTCCAATATACAGACAGTGACCTTCATAACACCTTTCAAGGCCGTGTTCCTGCTTTTCCTGTGATATAATTCAGCCGGACTCAACTGAATCAGATGCTCCAATTTCGGGAGCTTCTAACTGCCGCAATAACACTAATGACATTCTCTTGGAGGTGCAAGAAAAATTAACAATGGATATTGCGTCCTCAAGCTCAAGAATATACGGTGGTTATTCCAACAAAGTACAAAGATCTCCATGGTTGGGCTGATTCTGTTGACTGGTTCATTCGAGTTGTCACACCGACTGATATGATGTAAATGGTACCTGTCAGAGCAATTGTTGGACCTGCACAGTTGGTGTGAGAAGATGCTGCATCGGATAGAATCAATAGCATATGCCTTGTAAATAATCTGGTGGATTTGAATACCTACTGGACTGTATATAAAGTAACAGTGCAGGAGGAAGATAGTAAATTGAATTGTACTATTTGACATAAACAGAATAATAATCAGTCCCGCAGAGTATTGCTCCAGGTTTGAGGTGCACCGGAATAGTCTTGGAGATGTGGCCAATACTCCCAATATCTCCGAAATTTGAATAGTGCAATTGTTTTATTTTGACGTATTTTGAAGATAACTTTACAATATTTGGGGTATTTTTGGATTCTGTTCCACAACTTCCGGGGGATTGAGGAGCACTAGGGAAGTAGTCTCGGAGCACCTAAAAGATTATTGCGTCTTGTCCAGCCTATCTGGGAGCATCTGGAAGGATCTGGAAGGATCAGTGTGGCTGTTCCAAGTTGCTGAGTTGTTCAGTTATAACTTCCAAACCATTTTACATTTCGCTGAGGACTTATTCCAAAAGTGCTATGGGTTCTCCCTCAACAGGGGTAAATGTACATGCTTAAGATGTCAAATCGGATATATGTCATGGAGTAACTCCAGGTCTTGTCATATGTCATACATAACGCCTTTCCAAAAACAATGCCAGTCAGCCAGTGCTAAGGTCTTTGGATCAGCAAAAAGAGAAATTGGTGTCCGAAAATGGACCCCACACACCAATCATTATTCACATTCTCCCTCAATAATCTGAACAAAGTATTTGCCACTTCCCACCATGCTTCGAAGCATTCAATGATCCGATTGTGACATTCCTTCATTTCAAACACTTGTTTATACATATAACCTGATTTACTGTGCTTGTTTGTTTGGGATTTGTCAAGTAGATTTTAAACGTTTCAAGGTTTTTCGAACTGTTCCATTGATTCGAAGAATATTCCTACCAATCTAGTCCCTTGAAACATCAATTGTACACAAGCTTGCACAACTCCCATTACAAGAATTGAGACATCCAGAGTAAATACCCATCAGATATCTATATATCGTTGCAATGATTACGTCAAGCGCCAAGTCGAGTAATGTATGTGTAATACAAATTGAAAGAATTGAAGTTAATTGTGTTGCACAAACACCACTGCATGCTATCTGGCTGCGGCCACAGCTGAAGAAAGTGTACTGCCCTGTGGCTCGTGGTTATAGGGACGATATGAGTCATGCTGACGCCTAAAAGAGGCTTCTGAATGCAACTTGTATTGGGCAAGGGTTGCATCGGAGGTAGATGACTCCAATCAACAACTACCATACTAGCAGCCAGACGTATCGGCCCCATTGCAACGGTCTGAATGAAGGCAAGAAGCTCTGTAATTCTCCATTCAGCATCCTCGATGACGAAAAGACTGTTGAACCATCCGGGAATCAGTCCACCAGTCCACTGCAAATAGCTATCCTGACTGGTCCACATCCGGAGAAGCACTGAATCATTTCATGGTGGCTTATGCCTTCTTGACCCTGCGGACCCAGTCAAACAAACCATAGGAACTGCTTACTCGTTGCATTGCGAAGATATCACCAGGATTCCCACTGCATTGCACTGAATGTATTTTTCATCTTTCAGATGACTGAAATACTGATTGTGATTGCTGTATTGTGTGAAGTCGTCAAATCTGTTGAAACACTGTGCAATGTGATTCTCTAGCTCCCCATTTGGCATTGCACAGGACGTGTCCCAGTCGTCAAGGGTCTTGATATTTCTAGTCACGGATTGTGCATCATCCACTTGATACGCGAATTGTTTAAAGGGATTACATTCCCGCAACTGTGTTTTGCACTGATGGATTCAACACTCAATACAGACACACCCCCTTGCTGGCTGTTCATCAGGGATTCTCGAATACAGCAACAGGACGATTCGAATGTTTGTACTTGTGTAGTGTGAGCAACGGGTTCAAATTCCCGGGCCGGTTGCGGGTACGGTTCCACCCGAAACCGGACCGTGGCAACGGGTCTTACCACACGAAAAACCCCGCATTTCAAGTTCACAATTTTGGCTCCAATTAAATATTTGAGCTCTGATCGTATCATGACATGATCAGTACGTAGATTGTGCAGTTTTAGCTTCTCTTTCACCTCCCGCTGTCCGATTTGCGATCAGACCAATATTCGTTGAGTCGCTATCGAAAACCCGCCAATTTCGGGCAAAATATCGCTTAATTTCAGAGCGATTCAACGAATATTGGTCCTAACGCAAATCTGACAGCGGGAGGTGAAAGAGCAGCTAAAACTGCACAATCTACGTACTGATCATGTCATGATACGATTATAATTCAAATACTGAATTGGAGCTAAATTTGGAGGAATATGGAGGAACCGTGAAATGGACCTGCGGTCCGGGTAAAACCCGGCCAAAATACCGCGGGTTTATGTCCAGTCCGGGTAACAAACCCGCGAAGACCACACGGTTCGGGTTTTTGACCAGATAACGAACCAAACCGAACCAAACCGCCAGTCAAAACAAGGACCGGTGGCAGGTTACCCGGACCTGTTGCTAACACTATACATGTGTTGAAGATCCATCTTCTCTCTTTCTCAGAGTTCAGAGCTTGCATTCGACAGGTTGCAAAGCTGGCCGATATGGTCAGAGAAGTCATTCAGGAGATGCATCTTGACAATGTTGAAATCTGATTCGTCAACAACATGTTGTGCAATGCCTGCCTCGGTCTGTGATTCATCTTCATCAACGCAACCACGCTTTGCAGCCACAGTAAGATTGTTCCATGCAGGTTAATCTCCTGTTCCTCCTGTGTGTCCAAAGTCAGCCGCTTTTTCCAGGCTTCCAAGACCTTCATTGTAGATTAACTGGTGCGGAATCGACTGAAACCATACCCCCGATGATGATACTCCTCCAGATACATCTGTATGTACTCAATCATGACGTCAGTATGGGACTGGTACTGAGCCATACGGTGAAAATACACTCGGTTCTTGTCACACAACAGGGCTTCTGTGGGGGTATTACTTTGGCTCCCTTAACGGATGAAGAGAGTTTCTGCCAGAACTGGAACAATCATGCGCCCGAGTGAGTTCATCTCTATACCACTCCACTGTTTCACCAGGTCATCTGGCAAGTTGAATCGAGTGAAGTGAGGATATGGAGGCATCATATTGTAGAGCTGGTTGAATTCCTCAATCCTGGAATGTTGTTCCAGCCAGAATGTTACCCTGTCCATCAAATACGTAAGCATACCGAGTTAGACAGTATGAAGATTTTTTGGTATGCTAATACCCATTGGGGTAATGCATTTCATAATCCTGATGATGCCTTCTGAGGTTTCAACTATTCCATCTTCCACATAATGTCTTGCATTCTGTCATGCAGATTAATAATCGTGAGTGGTGAGTATTATTCATTGGAAGCATAGCCGACAGTCTCTCAATTTCCACAATGATGAAGTCCCTTCTCCAAACGACGATGTCAATGCTTCGCACTCAGCACAATGTGGCTGGTCTATCGAGTGGAAGCGAATGTTTTCAAAGAAGTCAGCCATCCATGCACAGAGGACAAGTTAACATTGCCACATCCGACCCTCCGCCCAAAGCACCACATTCCAGAATTGGACAACGCATTGAGACGATGAAAAATCAGCTATCAGCCCTTTCTTATAACCTCTCAATTCCGTATTTGGTGTTCCTTCCTGGCCGCTGTTTTTCCATCTACTGTAAAGTGATATTTATGGAGGAATGGGAAGAAGGGCAACAAGGATACACGCAAGATTCTAAGGCTATGATCTAATGATCAACTCGATGTATCTAAGGTGCAAATATACAGCCCATTCCATCTTGTCGCCCGATGTGTTTGAAAGGTGTAGCTAGTGAGAACTGCTCGATGAAGGGACAGATTTGGCTTGAAGCGGCCAGCGTAGCTATTGAAGCGGTCGGAATTATCCTATCTATGACGCAATTCAACTAACATACCTTTTCATCCCAGCACCAGTCGCTTGATTTCACCTCTTAGTGGATACATTCCACAGCTTCATTGAATTCCTTTGCTGGAGCATACGACCTATGTTCCCTGAATGCAGGCTGTTGCATCAGGAACTTAATGCACACAACAGAATTGCAGTAATGGAAAAATGTGGAATCATCATCACGAAGGTTTTTCGGATCCACCAAACGCGAATAACTGCCTGTGCCCCATTTCCAACAGTTAATATCTATCACATATGTCATGGGATTGAACCTTTTGAACGATGTGTGGGACAAAGTGAAGTTACTAAAGGTTGTCATCTTAGGGATCCTGAAAAGCATGTTGATAGCAGCTCGGGTGAAGTTGTGCCTCACCCTGCAGTGGGTTACTGGAGATGCCTCCTCGCGAGAAAAAAGGTTTCCGTTGATTGGTTTCATCGTTGATGATTCCGAAATAACTGTCTTGCTGGCAAGACAGCTGTCCAAGTATGGAGTACCATTAGTCGGTGTCGGAGCTGCAGGTTTCTCTGGATCGATACACTCATTTTCCCTGTTAGCTTCTGTGTAGCTGGAATCCTCATCAGAATGTTGAGGGAAACAGTCATGATGCATTTCCCGATCAATTCAAAGCAGAACACCAACATGCGCGATCCCACCAACATCATCTGGCATAATATCCGCAGATATGTATAGTCTCGTTTCTTTTTGATTGCACCTGGGTTGAGGGATGCGTGCGCAACAGTGGGAGTACGTCTTTCTGTAGTAAAGACATCATTGACGAATGTCCATGTTTTGTTAGCAAGAACTGATGTCACAACTCTGTCAAGAAGCATCACGATGGTCCTTTATCTACATGGACCCTTGCAAGATGGCTGGTCCTTGGCAAAAGCTGTGCCTTGATTGACTTTTCCCAAAAAGGGGTTGTTTCACCTTTGTAGGATTTCTGTTGTCCTCCTTCACACGTATGCAAAGTGTTTAATCACTCTCTCATTTTGAACATCCCTTGGATCTCAACAAGAATATCGCATCTGCGTTCAGCTTGTTGCAGCAATTGTTTTGGACCCTCACAATACCCTCTCACACCCATTGCCTGATTGATCGTTGTCACTATTTGTTTAGTTCGTACGTTACCTAAACCATACATTCTCCTTAGATCCACACCCAGTGAGGTGATTGCAGGGTACAAGAACTAGAGCAACAACAAACGAGTGATAAATGACTGCAGTGCATGCATTTAGTTGTCTTTCTGATTAACTTAAGCGTTCAGTCGACGCATCAGGGCACTTAAATGATGCTAAGCATATTGTGTCTGAGCAGCATAGCTGCCACAATGATGTCACCGGATGGAGAAACCCACATATATATTCGCCTTGCCTGCCCACCGTACTTACAATCTCCACAAGCTTTGACACAGCCTCCTGACCTCAGCTACCGCATCACATCACCCTTGACGTTATACATCGGCAAAAGTCCAAATCGACTATAGGCTGCGCTACGCGCACACGTGCAGCTCATAGCAAGCTTCCTGTGGACCCCTGCGTGACACGCAGCCTATAGTCGTCTGTAGTCGATTCATAGAGATGTGAGCGTGGGCCTATGGAACTATATATGGCTGGCGGCCGGAGATGGACCTATACCTGACTTTACTGCCTGCTGACTTTGCTGTTATACCGGTACTGTACACACTATCGCTGCCAGTCCGCTTGAGAGCCCGCTGGCGCTTGAGAGCCTGCTCGAGAGCCTGCTTGAAAGCCTGCTTGAAAGCCTGCTTGAAAGCCTGCTTGATAGCCTGCTTGAGAGCCAGCTTGAGAGAGCCACGCTTGAGAGAGCCGCGCTTTGGGAGGACTCGAGTTTCCCAGGGGATGCTTTTGGCCGATGGAAAACTCTGAGTGTGTGGAAGCTTTGGCTAATAGTGGGCCCTAAGTATGTGAAAGCTTCGATGCTGACGTTGACGTAGCCAACCTACTTGTCTAAGTGCTTCTAGTACTGTAATCACCATCACCAACACAATTACCATCGCCGTCATGATCATCGCCATCACCATCGCCATCACCATCGCCATCACCATCGCCATCATCACCATCAGCCCCAGACTGAATGCGCACACATACACCCACAATCGATGGGAAGAGGGCAGCAGATTCTGCTGGAGAATCTGAGTCGGAGATCTGCTCTCCCCAAGATCCGATTATCTACCTTTCATGAAGAATCTAAGGCTGCAATTGCCAACACCTTGGCCATGAGGCATCGTGAGATCTCGTCTCGGTGGCCGCGCAAAAGATAAGGTTCAGACTATACTATCGACTGACGTCGAGGTTTTGGCAGCCCGCCACCCGCCACCCGCCACCCACCACCCGCCACATGCCACATGCAGCCCACCAAACACTGCTCGCCACACGCCACCTGCCTCACGCCTCCCGGTGCCTGGCGTCTGCCACTCTGCAAGTCTCTCGGTCGAGCATGCAGGAGCATATCCGGGAGGTGTAGTGTTTTCCACGGGAAGCTTTTGGCCGATGGACAACTCTGAGTGTGTGGAAGCTTTCGGTAATTGAACGCTCTAGGTCTGTGGAAGCTTTGGCTAGTAGAAGGCTCTAAGTATGTGGAAGCTTGGATGCTGACGTTGACGTAGCCAACCTACTTGTATAAGTGCTTCTGGTACTGTACTCACCATCACCAACACCATCACCATCGCCATCGCCATCGCCATCGCCATCGCCATCGCCATCGCCATCACCATCGCCATCATCTCCATCAGCCCCAGACCGAATGCGTACACATACGCCCACAATCAATGGGAAGTGGGTACTGGATTCCGCTGGAAAATCTGCGTCGGAGATCTGCTCTCCCCAAGATCGAATTGTCTACCTTTCCTGCGGATTCTAAGGCTACAAGTGTCAACACCATGGCCATGAGGCATCGTGAGATCGCGTCTTGGTGGCCGCGCGAAAGATAAGGTCCCGACTATGATATCGACCAAGGTCATGATTTCGGCCACCATACGCTGCCTACCACCTGCCACACGCCAATGCCACACGCTGCCAGCCAAACACTGCCCGCCATACGCCACCAGCCTCACTCCTCCCGGTGCCTGGCGTCTGCAACTCAGCAAGTCTCTGGATCGAGTGCTTACATGGGAGCATAAAGTCAAGTGAGATTGAAAGTGTCTTCCCTCTTGAGAGTGTACTTGGGAGCGTAGAGCCAAGTTGGCTGGGAGTATACCATCAAGTGAAATTGGGAGCGTACTTGAGAGCGACTCGGAGGTGTACTTCGGAGTCATTTGAGAGCTTACTTGGGAGCGTACAGTCAAGCAGGCTGGGAGTGTCATCCAGTGCAATTGGGAGCATATAGTCAAGCAGGCTGGGAGTGTGCCATCGAATGTAATAGATAGCGTACAGTCAAGCAGGCTGGGAGTGCCATCGTGTGCAATTGGGAGTGTATAGTCAAGCAGGCTGGGAATGTGCCATCGAGTGCTATTGGGAGCTTCCTTGAGAGCTTACTTGAGAGCGTAAGTCAAGCAGGCTGGAAGTGTGTGATCGAGTGCAATTGGGAGCGTCCGTGAGAGCATGCCCGGGAGTGTACATGAGAACGTACTTGGAGGTGTCCTTGGGAGCGAACAATGAAGTGCATATTGGCAGTTTTATTGAATGCAGCATGATGTATAGGATGAACCGCCCTTAATCGCATGAGTATCATAGTAATCTAGTCAACTCGTAGGTCCATAGGACGTCATAGTGCCACGCGTCAAATATGCTATGGATTACGGGCCCAAAAACAGCTTCTCTATGAGTTACGCGTCGCGTAAGGTCATTGTTCCTGGGGTATTAAACACTCCCGACGCTTGTTTAGAGTAACGAGCATTTGATATCCACCACTGAATCATTGATCACCATTGCGAAGATTCGATGTAATGTGCTGAGTTCTGGTTGCAGAAATCAGCCGTCGCGGATGCTAATATAATCCATATGCCGACTCTACAAGTCCCCATCTGGGCCAAGAACACCCACGCGGGAGTCAGCCAATGGGCAGCAGAAACCAAGGGGATTTGATAGGAGAAGGGTGGCTTGACAACACAACAGAAAGATAATAAGGTGAGGGAGCACGTCTGGGAGATTGCCCAGTCCATGAACTTCAGCAACAAGCAAGGAGCCGGCCCCGAGCAATGTGATCACCAAATCAATCGTTGTGTTACTTCAATCGGTGATCACAAGTCTAAAAGTCCACCTTGCCATCGGTGCTTGCCAGACAGGACTAACCTTGAGAGTCTGAAACTCAAGGCAGCCCTGGACGAGTTCTCAGAGGTTGGCCTTCGCCGAAGGAAGCATATGATCAACAAAACCCCGACTAAGAGGAGGATATTTGACCATGCTGGTATGTACTTCATCGCCCTAATACTTCTTTTGCTCTTCCTGCTGAGGAATAGATAGAGAAGATGACACGAAAGGAACCTCAGGACACAGGGCATCCCTGCTATCGGCGTATTGCGACTCCTCGACTGATTTTCTTGTCAAGCCATGTAGCTCCACCGTCGCCTATGTGGAACCTGACATTGCTGGAATGAGGGTGGGTGAAAACAATACTCAGCTATTCTCATGGCACTGGCCTGGGGATGATGAATTGATACTTCTGATAGTGGTCCGCACACCCGGAATGTTACCCCAAGCATTGAGAGCAATACAGCGGCTGGATGGGCATAGGCGGCAATGAAATTCAACACCCCAACGCCATTTTGCGTCGTTTATCATAGCCAGCAAGCCAACGGCACATCTGGGGCACAGACACCTATGCATGGTGGCCGCAGCTCCCTTCCTCAGGATCACATCATCCCATCTCCAGCTGAGTATATGATCAACGACATTTGGGAGGAATTGGATGATGATGCAGGGATGTGGCACCGAAATCCACAATGCTTCACGACAGCGAGAACAGGCTTTGAAATCTTCGAATGGAAGCTTCAAATCGGGATTATCAGGGAGCAGTGATATCTTGGAGACATCTGAAACTGCGCTCTTGGTCTCTGTTTACTATTCATGAGCAAAGCGTTGTTGCCTATGAGGATGTGGCATGGCTACATGAGGATAATCACACTGCCATTCCTCCCGGTGCAGGTTCTTTAGCCAAAACGCTGCGTATGTTAGGGGGATGCTAATATCTAAGTAAGTATACCTATGCGAAGCCATTGATACTTCTATCATAGATTATGCGTATTCCCAAGTAAAGTAAATGAGTAATCAGTTAAGGAGGAATACTGAAAGGGGACAAATTGTAATCATAGTCTCAGATACTGCCAAATAGATTGTAACTGGGTCTAACCGTATTGCCGAACAATATTGGCAATGTATACAACTAGTAGATGCCATATTTCCAGTGTTCGATTCTTAATAATCTCTTCCTTTCAGCTCTACATTACTTCTTAGTTTTGGGCAAAAGGATTGATCCTTCTTGTTCAAGTATGTTGTAACGGATCAGCTCAATTGATTCCTCCGATGATAGTTGGTTCATGTACTCCTCTATCGTTTTGTAATTTGGAAGGGAACTTCTGATGATTGAGCAAGTACCATAGCGCTGGATCCCATTGAAATAACGCCGCTATCCACCAAATCCAATGAGCTGCAAATTCGTATTGGCATGCCTCAATCATTACTAATAACTTGGCAAAACTCCATAGTAACATGTGGGCTTCATTTTCAAAGTTAATACTCATCTGGGGTGCAGGGCTGCCGCTCAAAAGCCAACAACATTTGATAACAATAATAATAGACATAGGTATCAGAAAAACGCAATAATATGTTGAGGTCCTCTGCACTGGTAGGTTTTTCTGACTGTGCACTGCTCGAGCTTGTTTATTGATTGTTTGAACAATGTGATCTGTTTCTAGATTGACCCTCAAACCATGCTAGACTTCGGAATCACATCTATGACATTATGCGTTGAACCATAGGTTATCGCAGAGACAACTTAAGTGCCAAATTATTAGTGCCATGCTTCCCTTAGGTTATCGTGTTGATGCATGAGTGGTTTGAGAGTGTTACACTCCCATATCGGGCCATTATCATTGAAAGTATCTAACGCACATTATAACACATCAAAACTTCAACTTGGATATCTTGATTACCACATTGTTTAGTAGTTGGATGATCTGGTGACAAGCAGTCTAGACAGTGTATATCTCATAATTAAATGCCGTGACTTGTAATTTTGTTATTCGGCAATGCGTGAAAGATTCATTTTGGCGATTAAGCAAATACTCCACAAACGTAGATTATGACATGTCGTTATGATGTTGCAATGCATATCGACTGAACTCAATGACCAAGTTTTCTTCTGGCCTCGAATCATCAGCCAATGTTACAAATCCCTCAGCCACCGCATGGTAAGGTCTCGACCTTCCCTCGATCGGAGGTTGCCGGGAGTTGTTCCCAAAGTTTGGTGTGTGAGCTTCCAGATCCCTCTTGATAGAACTTTGCGTATCGTCTGCTGCACGCGTAATTCTGTGTAAGCGCAACTTAACTGTGTGTTTTATTTTGTTTCTTTCATACTGTATTCACTCTAATTAGAGTATGACAGATTCTAGATACACCAGCTCTGCCTCCGGGCGAGCCGGCGAGATGGTGGAGCTCCCACCTGCTACCCATCGTCCCAAATGACAAATGGAATGAAGAACAAAAGATTGAACAGAACAACAGAGATCACCGACAAGACAGACCAGCCCCGCTCCAAACACCCTTACTCACGCATCTCCTGTCCGCTCTCCTCCTGCCCGCGCTCCTCCTGCCTGCCCTCCTCCTGCCCGCGCTCCTCTGCTCGCCTGGGCGGGAACTTCCTGACGTCAGTGGCCAACATGAAGTCCATCACTGCTTGGTCGCATATCACCATGGAAAACAGCTCAGAAATCTGCACATGTCGGCATCTGCCTGCTTTCCAGACTGTGGCCTTCCCCACAGTCTTCCAGAGTGTCTTCGGCTGGTCTTTCCTTCGGCTGCAGTGGCGGAAGGAATGCTCCCGGGTCTGTACTGCTCCCCCTCTGCTCCACCAGCATATGTTGTAATCTTGGTGCACAAACCAGTTCAGGTACGATCCAGTGGGGGCATGCCCGCACTTCAGTTCATAAAACCTCACGGCCAGTGACTTCACACTTGACATTGGGACAGGGTTCTTGCTTCCGGCTGTATCCTTCAGCCTATAGCTGTAATGCTTGGAGTACGTATTGGCCTCACACTTAGCCTTCGCCGCCAATCATCATTCCAAGATTGGTCTAGCTCTCTCTGTGGCCGATATCTATAGAATCTCGCGTAAAGTGTGCCCTGGACCTTCTCGTGCCTTGTTTGCCTGGCGGTCAACCTCTTTGTTCCGAGGGATGCCTGAGTGTCTCGGGACCCACTGGATCACGACGTCAATGCCCTGGGCGTGAAGGGCCCTAGCATGCTTCTTGATTGCTCTCACTAGCTGCTGCCCTGGGTCTGGGTCCCGATGTGCTGTCCATCTGATGGCTCCCTGCAAAGCACTGAAGACCGCCAGTGTCGTGACTCAGTGTGCTCACAATGCCTCCGCTCGCGCAAAGGACTTTCGAAGTGCGACTCCTATTTCCCATAGTTCACCGTCCAATCCCTACATTCGTCACGTGCCAAGGTAGCTTTGAACTACCATCCAGCTCTCTTCGTTGAGACACAGCTCTGTGGCACCCACTCTCTAATCGTCCGTTTGCGATCCGTCCATCCACCATGTCCTGTTGCTGAATCCCTACTTGCTTTCCTTCTCTTTGGCCCATAGTTCGGCGGCTCTCTTGTCCGTGGTGTTATCTTCTAGTATGGTAAACATGACCGCTGGCATCTCCCCAAGGTCCGGCCAACACAGTGTCGCTGCTCCCCTGGCGCATGCGTGCTCTATCGCAGCCACTCTGCCTACCGGTGAACCAGATGTGGGGTACTCAAAGAGCTCCTTTGCAGTGGAGCCTTTGAATGCGTTTGCTAGCCTTGCCACGAACCATTGTTGTCTAGCGTCGAGGGCAACAGCCATAGGAGTTAGCCCTAGGTCGCGCATGACACCACCTCTCGGAGTATTGGCAGAGCGCCCGGGGTGGACCTGGCATGACGATTCAAGACAAGCTGAAGGTTGTCCCTCTGGCTGCGTTCCTTCTGATCCCACCAGAGTACGCATCCATACAGCGCGACGTCCTGGATGCAGGCTATTTGTACCTCTCTTACACATGCTGGTACGACTCCATAAGTTCGTCTGAACGACCACCGTCGTGCTGCTGTGGCCCAAGCTCTCTTCATGCATCGATTGTGATGCTCCTTGAAAGCCAGATGGCTGTCCATCCACACACCAAGCCATCAAGTCGCTTCCTCGTTAAATATGACAAGGGCGTTCCCAACATGTATGTTTGCTGTTAGCTTCTGGCGAAGAAGATTCTTGTGGCCTTGTCTGCAGGTAAAGTGAGCTGCCTCGGGTTTTGCGGTGTAGATTCCCTGCTCCCGCTGTTCCACCCAATTGAGGCTCTCCAAGGTGCACAATCTGAGGTTGCTGACGACTTGACTACCGTCACTCGCAGTTGCCATCCATCCGACATGGGCCACGAAGGACAGGCCTTAGATTCTGGAGACTTTAACCTCCATTCAATTCATGAGCCCTGAAGTGCAAATTGCGAAGAGGATCGGAGACATCGGTGAACCCTGTGGTATCCATGTTTCCACCTGGCATAGTTCCATGACATTGCCCTCGATTCCCATTTCAGCCATTGGATCTTAGGGAAAGCTTGCCGTCCATCGTCCAAGGTCTCGGTCCATCCCGGCACCCTTTATTGTGTGGAAAAGTCTCCCCCTCCGCAGGCTCGGCATAGCTGGCTTGATGTCCATCAGAAGCATGGCGGCTATGCTGCTTTGTCACCAGACCGCATGTGCTCTATCAACCATGATTGCTGCCGTGTCGATTGGCGATCATGGTTTCCTGCTTCCATACTCGCCGTTGCTCAGTAGCTCTCTTCTCTCAGCTTCTTCAACCGGTAGCTCTGCGACCACTTTTCCAACAACTTTCGCAATGCTGCTCAGCAGGGAGATGGAGCGGCAAGTGAAGATTTCCGTGTAGTTGTGCTTCCCTGGCCTGCGGATTGCGACCCAACACGCCCACTTCCAGACTGCTGGGTGTCGGCCTGTCCCCACAGCTGCCTTCGGTAGCTCCACAATTCTCTCTTTGTCCCACTTCCACAGTAGACCTAGGGATGCAAAAGAGAATTTTTCCGGGCCTGGTGCTGTTCTGATAGACTGCGAGGATAGGGCTCTCACGATCGCTTGCTCAGTGCTGGACTGGTGTGCGTGCCCTGCCGAGGGTAGTTCGAGGTATTGGTCTTACTCATCTGGGGGAATGGATCCTTGTCAAAGCATCTCTTCCTTTTCGGCAATCGTGTTTGCCTGCTTCCCATCTCTACTGGTCAAGGCCTCCACTGTCATACCCGCCCGTGGGTTGGCAAACTTCTGCGCTCTCCAAACCTCAGCTACTCCCAGGTTTTTCAGATCGTCATTCCACACCATGTCTCTCGCTCTCCGGACCGACTGTTGTAGCTCGTCCTTGGCCTGGGCTGTCGCTGCCAACCCGCGCCGTCTTCTGTTCTCTCTCCCCAGTTGACTCCTCTTCTCCATAATCTCGCTATTCCACCATCTCTTTGAGTGCACACATATCGTGATTAGATTAGATGTGGGGTCAAGTACCTAGATAGGTGCTTCTGTTACGGGGGTTCTTAATCCCAATAATCAATACAATAGTTCATTGAATTAAGTACAACCTCCTATCTAAGCAACTCTTTCTTTCCTCGTCTTATCCTAAGACTCAACCTCTTGCACCTGTGAAGCAAGAGCGACCAATCTGTAACGGTGCCAAAGACCGTCTCCTCTATAAACGTAAACGGCGTTGGGCCGTTGTATAAATAATCCTCGGAAAACTCTTCGAAGGGTAACAACCCTGTGCGAAGATATCTCAGCACCAGGCAGTCGATATTCTCGAGTTCGCAGAAATGTAACACCACCCGATAAGTGTGGGTTAAACGCTGCTCTTCCAAACTGATGAGAAGGGTGCCGAACGATTCGACAACTTGATGCAGTGCGCACTCGGATTGTGTGTATCTGTGTCCGGGCATATAATGCGCTGTCACGAGTGGATAATAATTCTTGGGAGGAAATTTTGAATGTCATAATAGATAGAATTCATAATAATATTTTAAGGTCTTCTTCGGTGTTCTGAATGTTGACTTGTTGGTTGATGCTCTTCAATCCTCCGAACAACACCTTCTCTTTATAGTCGTCTTCGCGGGTCTCTTGACTCCGTACTCCAACGCTATTACTACAAGTATCTTGATAGCTTTATCGTGGTCGCGTTCTTAATGCGCCCGGTGATAAGTGCCACGCTTCCCAATTGGTTATCGTGTTCATGCAACGTGGTTTCAAAGCATTACGCTCCTGATCAGAATCAGGCCATCCGTCGCATGATATCATATCATACGGTGCGTGGTTTATCTTTTTGAATTATGACATCTTACTACCCGTTTGCGACAGTAGTTGGTACGTCTGCCAACAAATTAGTTGGCAGCGCTTATCTCAATCAATGCCTCACCCTGTATGGCTATTTGGCTTGTGTCATAGATTTAATTGGCGACTAACCAATACTATGCCAACATAGAATTTGACACGTAAGCTCGTATCGAATACAAGTCTTACATTGCAATGCATACTAACTCAAATCAATGAGCAGGGTTGCTTCAGGCCTCTTATCTTAAGCCAACGTCATAATTCTCTCAGTTACGTCATGCTTGGGTCGAGACTGTTCTCTTTGACCGGAGATTACCATGATGGTTCTTATCGGCTGTGGCAATAAGTCATGGGTCCCGCTTACTTGCATCTTGACTATCGACTGCTGCGTTTGTGTGTCGGAGTGGTCTCCAGTCCAATCAAACATTCCCGCTAGTATCTGGATTATGAACGTGGCTGAAAACAATGCGCTTGGCAGGAGTTACCTCGTTTCGATCTGGCAGCATTGTTGCGTCATCAAATAAGAATTACCATAGTATGTATTCTTTCAATGAATCCGCTAAGCAACAACTTGCTTATTCAATCGATGCGCGACTCCTATGAATCCTCGCTAAAGGACATAAGACTGATTTCCTGCGTGTCATGAATTGGTGTTATGCATGTCACGTGACTAGACCGAGAGTAACTCCGTGACAAGTATTCATATTGACCATACAAGTATCATTATCGCTGTTAAGGGAGAACCCTTAACAGCTTCTTGGAACAACTCGGCCTCGCTCTCGACCTTGTCTCCTGCGCTCTCCGCCCCCACCCGTGCCCATTCCTGTTCCCGCTTTCTCCACCACTCCTCAGCCACCTCCAGGTCCTCCTGCGACATGGCCGCTCGATTCCACTCTACAACTTGTGTGCCCCCTGCTTCACCATAGTTCTCCATTTCCAACTCCTGTTCTATGATCTCGTGATCGGACGCTGTGGCGTGGCTCCCATCAAGAATAATCCATTTTCCAAATGCTCGGTTAGCTAGGGTCAGGTCTATGATGGATTCGCCCATGCTGTCATGCCTTGTCCAGTGGTTAGTGGGCCGGTTATCATTCCCAATTAGCGGCCCGTGCTGGTCCATAATATCTTCCCAGTATGTGGCGTCCCTCTGTTCTGTGCATCTGAGGTCCCAGCTGTGGGGGTGGGTGTAGAAGTCTTGCGCGAGCACTGTACTGCCTCCACCCTCCTGAAGAATTCTCTGCCAGTTCAATCTCCTCGCCGGTCTCTCTCATGTCTCCCATCCTCTCTGATCCTAGATGTTCACAATCCAAGTCATCTTCTCTCCCATTGTGTTTATGTCGACCACCATTACATCGCCAACTGTGTTCTTACTCAAGCCAGTCCGTTCGTTAGTTGCCAAACTGCACCCCTTGCGCACCGCCATCCAGACTCATTTCCTTTTTCAAATATCGTACCCCAGATGACTGATACTGACTCCTGCTCATTCTCTCGGTGGTTCATGCAAACATACCACGTCCACCTTCCATTGGACTCCATTCTCGAGCGCAGCCTTGGTCCATGTGTGCAACCTGGCGAAGTTTTGCTGGATCGCTCTCAACATTGGTGGCTACAGCACCTGTTTCAACATCGGTTCAATGCTGGTAGCCATAATCGTGAACGTTGCCGTTGTCGTCGCCGTTGCACTCTCGGCCATTATAATGTCTTCTTCCCCCTCTTCCTCCACCCTTGCATCCGCCATCTCCTCTTGACTCCGGCCTGTAGGTCCTCCTCCCAATGCCTCGGCCGGCCGGCTCACCGTGAACCTGTTCGCCACTGTGGCTGCTCCCCCAGCATTGGTGGTGTGTCGTGCTGGTCCTGTTCTCCCCTTCTCCCGTGCCACCCTTGTGACTTCCGTTTTCTTTGCCCACCTGCTGCTAAATGCGATGTGGTTTCGTCTGCTGTTGGGGCATTTCTCTTGTGTGTGGCCGCAGAGAGCGCCCTGCTTTGCAGTGCACCACACGATGTTGCACTTATGGTTGCTAGTGTGGTGCGGCCCTGAGGAGTCGCCGCACACGGGCATGCCGCTGCACTTGCTCTCTATGTGGCCCCATCCCCAGCAGTGCTCGCACCTGCTGTCAGGACCTGCATTCGTAAACGGTTCAACTTTGTACCACACTCCCACCTCCTTGATATCTTCCATGACCAATCTTCGCGCCACCTTGCTCCCCTTCACTACGAAGATCACTGACAATGCTGAGATCTCCCTATCCTGTCTTCTCTGCTTGATGCTGTGGGGGGCCGCCAGCCACCGTACTGGGACCGGGACAGCGACCCCATCGTTCTCAGCGTGGATTTCATCCCGCATCTTTTGCAGGCCCTCTGTGCCTTCTCCCCCGTACCTCACGAGTGGTACAGCATGGATCTTGTGCCTCTCTCAGGCCTCATTTTCATCAACGTGGATCACTCCCTTGTCGACCGTGGGCGCGCTGGTGATGATGACGTTGCGATATGTTAGTGCCATTGCTGCTGTTGCGGTCTGCTGGGGGATCGCCGTGATCGTACCCCTAGCTTTCCTCTTTGCGTTCATGATCCGGATGTGGGCCGCTGCCTTCTGGTGGAACAGCGCTTTGTTGATCGCCGATGCAATTTCCTGGTCCATTCTGTTGGGGAGCGGTACACTCTCGTCTCTCCTTAGTGGCAGGCGTCTCTCTGCCAGGATCCATCCGGCGGTCGGGGCCGGGCCTGGGCCAGCGGGTGCTCTCTGACTCTGGGCTAGCGGTGGGACTGTCTCCCACGGTCTATCAGGTGTGGGCGCTGACTTTGGTTTGGGTTCGTGCTGCGGATTAGGCTGCAGTTTGACCTGCAGTCTGGGCTTCGGTTGCTGCTGCAGCTGTTGGCGCTTCTCTGGTTCTCCTTCCTGCGTTGTATCTGCATGTTGCGAGGCCTCTAGCCCCCCACTGTCCATGCTTGCAGTCTTGTCTCTCTCTTTCTCTCTCGCTTCCTGGCCTGGTGCTACTACTTTCATGACCTTTGCGATCATATTTGTGGTGCCCGCCCCCCACAGTTTGTCATCCTCCTGGCCGGTGTCCCATTTCTGCTCTCTCTCCTGCATCCATGTTGTCATTCCTCGCCACTGTGTCTCTTTGCGGGCGGCCTGTGGTTCCAGCAGATTCGCTAGGTGTCCGACGGTCCGGTGCAGCTGGGTTAGCTTCTGTGCCTGCTGGCGCTTAATCATGTCCATGCAGCTCCTCCTGTCGCTGGGGGCCGAGGTCTCGCTCCTCCATCTCCGCATTCCTTTCTCATTTCTCTCCATCCGCTCAAATATGCTTGCGCCAGTGGTCTCCTCGGCAATGGGTGTCACCGCCGTCGCCATTTCCATTGGCACATCCCTAGGTGCGTCGCTTCTCCCATCTCCCGCTTCTCCCGTGTCCAGTTCGCTCCTCCCGCTGTCTGTAGCTTCAATCATCACTCCTGTGAAGCAAACCTCTTTCTCTAGGGTAGTCCTCGTCGTCGCTTGCTGGTTGGCCGACCCGTCGCACAATCGCGTTTTCTGCCAAGACTTTACGCGGATCCACTCCATTGCTTGGATCCTCGTGCGCTCCATCCTCCGACGGTCCAGAAAGTGCTGGGAAGCTCGTTCCGGGGTCAATTCGACATTCAGAATCGCTGGCCGCATCAGCAAAATGTAATTCGGTCCGGAAGCCACACGCAATCCTCCCAGACACTCCGGGCGACGTCACCAGTGCTTCTAAGTACTTCCAGACGCTCCCAGACCCCCCTGGAGCTAAGCAAAGTGCTCTCAGACTCTGCAAGAGCATTCTCAGGTGCTCCTGAAAGCACCTGCAGTTATGGAGGTGAATTCAGGATGCTCCATCTAGGATAGTCAAATTTTGGAGCTCCTGAGACCTCTGCGCAGATCTGCGGGAGACTTCGAGAGAAGCTGAGACCGCTGCGCAGCTCTGTGGGATACTTCGAGAGCGGCCGAGATAGCTGCGCAGCTCTGCGGGAGACTTGATGCCGTATTCTCACAGCAGTGGTTCTTACATAACCACAAGGTATTTCGTCTTATCATATTCATCTTTGTTACAGTGACAAGATTCGCTACATCATAATATGGCATGCATTATTTCAGTCTCTCTCTATATATACATACGGTCAATCTGGCCACAGATGGTACTCGAGCATAATCGGAGGAGCACCAGGCCATGCCCATTGCGAGAACTTTTAGAGATGCACCATTTGGAGGCCGTTGCGGTGAAACAATGGAGCTAGAAGGCAGAGACCATCAACACTCCACCGCACCTCTCGCAACATCCAAACAGAATTCATGAGAAAGAGCAGTTCTGGTTCGAGGAGCGTAGGAATCGGGTGAGAAGATATAAAACTACCCGGCGTTGAGGATCCCACGATATCGCGGACAGAGTGAGTGAGACCAAAAGTTGGGAAAGATAGAGTGTGTATTTTCATTGTATGATGATGTAATGGCACGGCTGCACGTGACGTGTCCAGGGCCGGGTAATACCCGCTTTATATAGTCGGCTCGCCACGAGCCTTAGATCTCTAGCGATAATCTTTCTTACTTACCTTTATACTACTCTACAATATGGACATCCACGTTTGCAACCGTATCTACTGATATATCTTCCTACAAGGCCATACACGGGCATATGCCTTTACAGATAAGATGAGATGGAAATGAGATGATGGCTATCTACTCGGGGTCTGCCGAATATATACTCCCCGTTACTCTTTCCACCTCCATTACCCCTGTATCTCCGTACACCCCGCCGTCGCTCCTTAAAGATGTACTTGGAGGCTGTGATCGAGCGAGTTTGGAGATGCACTTGGAGGCCGTGATCGTGCGAACTTGCAGGCCGTAATCGAGCGAGTTTGCATATACACTTGGAGGCCGTAATCGAGCGAGTTTGGAGATACACTTGGAGGCCGTGATCGAGCGAGTTTGGAGGCCGTAATTGAGCGAGTTTAGAGATACACTTGGAGGCTGTGATCGAACGAACTTGGAGGCCGTAATTGAGCAAGTTTAGAGATACACTTGGAGACTATGATCGAGCGAGTTTAGAGATGCACTTGGAGGCCGTGATCGAGCGGGATTGGAGGAGTACTTGGAGGCGGTCAATCTGGAGGCGGTAGTTTGGGAGGGAGGCGCGACGGGAGCTGAGACTCTATTCATTGGTTAACTCGTGATTGTGAGAATGTAGAGAATTGAGTACAACATGGTCTGCCGAGAGATGAGACTGGCTGGGAGCGGGAGACAGTCGATCTTGGGATGATGCAGTACGTGGTGTATGGAGTACTCAGTGTATGCTTTACACGGTGTATGCTGTGCTCGGTGTATGCTGTACTCGGTGTTAACTCCTGATCATGGCATGGAGAGATAGAGAGGGATGACTTAACTTTGTGTTCTTAGGTGATGGTAGACTTGAGGACGAGAAAGAGAGAGATGAGAGGAGATGGGGGAAATCATCATGAGAACCTGGGACTTATGAGAATTTCATGTGCGAGTCAATTTACCATCCCCGATACAGCAGGTACAAGTCTTGATTTGGCGTGTAATTACACGGATACGAGGTCTTCGCAACCCAATCAGGCAAGTCGTACCCCTGATTTCTCATATCCACTCGTATCCTCCACATCGTTCTCATCTTCATCCCTCATCTCTCTCTTTCTCATCCACATCTCTAACATCATTACAGAACACAAAGTTAAGTTATCCCTCTCTATCTCTCTATGTCATGATCATGAGTTGACACCGAGTACAGCATACACCGAGTACAGCATACACCGAGTACAGCATACACCGGGTACAGCATACACCGAGTACAGCATACACCGAGTACAGCATACACCGAGTACAGCATACACCGAGTACAGCATACACCGAGTACCCAAGATTGTTTGTCTTCCCTTCATTCTCATGATTACGAGTTGACCCCTGAATGTAGCTTCAGCTTCTGGCGTGCCTCTCTACACAATCGACCGCCATCAGCCAGCTCTCCATGCGAGCTCAAAGGTAAAGTCACCGTGTCACATTCCCACAGTTGCGAGCTAACTAACTGATGAATAGAGTCTCAAGCACCCAGTGCGCCGTCCATCGACCGCCTCTAAGTACTCATCCAAACTCGCTTGATTACGGCCTCCAAGTTCGCTCGATCACGGCCTCCAAGTGTATCTCCAAACTCACTCGATTACGGCCTCCCAGTGCATCTCCAAACTCGCTCGATTATGGCCTCCAAGTGTATCTCCAAACTCGCTCGATGACGGCCTCCAAGTGTATCTCAAAACTCGCTCAATAACGGCCTCCAAGTGTATCTCTAAACTCGCTTGATTATGGCCTCCAAGTTCGCATGATCACGGCCTCCAAGTGCATCTCTAAACTCGCTCGATCACAGTCTCCAAGTGTATCTCTAAACTCGCTCGATTACGACCTCCAAGTTCGCACGATTATGGCCTCCAAGTTCGCACGATCACGGCCTCCAAGTGCTTTTCCAGACTGCTCGATCACGGCCTCGGAGTGTATCTCTGAGTTCACTCGATAGTCATCTTCAGGCGCACCTCAAATTGCTCTCAAGCACCGCCTGCAGCCAGTCCAGATATACCGTGTGTAGATGGGTAGCTATATAGATCCATAGATGAGAATACAAACTGAGTACAAGAGTTTTACAAATCCTTAAACGATAAGTAGTAGCTATGATTTCCAGGCGAACCAGCAGCGTTCCCAAAGAAGAAGTTGTTTTTCCCAGACTGCTCTACTGTGATTCGAGGAGCTCCCAGACTTGTCGCCGGCGCACCCAGGTGCTCTCAGTCTTGTCGTCGGCGCTCCCAGGTGCTCCCAGGTGCACCCAAAGTTCTCTCCGGCGCTCCGAGGTGTTCCCAAACTTATCACAATCACTCCCATGGTACTCCTGTACCAGTCATCAGAGATCCCAGTTACTCCGAATGCCGGCCGGAATGCCCTCCCAGGGTCTGATACTCTCCTGAACTTGACGCATCTAAGTTTACACTCCACATCCTCTCAGACACTCCTGGAGACTTCCAGCGTCTAAAATACATTTTGCTGATGAAGAGGATCAGGCTGATAATGGCCCACACCAGGTGATGTTCTGCAAAAACTGCGTACTAAGCCATCTTACATCGAGGAGCCCTCCATAGTCAAATAAACTGCAACCAGACCATCCACACTTCAATGTGTTTGCACCTTAAGCCTCGGAGTCCCATACTGAGAAGTTGTGACTAGCATTAGGTACAAAGCTGAGCGAGCAACTGTCGGAGGTGTCGGCATGGAACCGCTCAATGACACAGTCCACAGACTCATCCCCCCCTAAGGTTATTCATCCTGCACCGATACCGAGTGGCAGTGTTACGGGGGTATTTTAAGTCCCAGTTTCAATACAACATTTATTAGACTAAATACAGCCGCCTATCTCCTTGTCCTTTTCTTCCTCGTCTTCCCAGACTCAATCTCTTATCCTCTAAGAATAAGAGCTTACCACTCTTCCTCGTCGGTCCAAGGTTGCTCATAGGATAACTCTTCGAAGAGCAACAGTCCGGTAGTGATGTACTGGTGCACCTCGAATCCGATATTGTTGATAATTGCTAAGAACAAATAATGGGGGGAGATGTGGGTTGAACCCTGCTCGTTGCAATAGACGATAGCGTCTCCGATAGTTTTGACGACCTGTTGGTGTGCGTACTGAGATGCAGTGGGTTTCCACGAACACATAGAGCGCGTACTCTCAAAGGGAATGTAAAGAAGTAATTTTGAAGTTTTTGGTAGATAGAATTCTTAATAATATTTTAAGGTGTTCTTCGCTGGTAATGTCTGACTGTGGATTGCTGCTAGAGCTTGGTTCTTTTCATTGTCGGGGACAATGTGAGCTTTTTATAATCGGTTTCCTCAGGTCAAGCTTGCCTTCGGTCTTCCGTCATGACACCATTATTGCTTGATAGCTTATCGCCGGGAACAACTGGTGTGTCCCATTGATAGTGCCACGAGTTCCCTTTGGTTATCGTGTTCATGCATGAGTGGTTTTAAAACCTTTCGTTCCCTACCGGGCCATCCTCATGATCATGATATCAAACGCAAATATTGACAGCTCATAACCTCGTGTTCGACATCTTGCTTCCCATTCGTTCAGTAGCTAGAACATCTGACAACCTTAGTCTTATCAGTGCTTATCGCAATATAATATTAATAGCTCTTCACTATTAATTGCCTCACCATACTATGGCTATTCGGCATTGCGTCAGAGATTTAATTGGCAACCAACCAATACTCCGCTAGAGTAGATAATGACACGTCAACCTCGTATTCTTATCGAGTATGACGTTGCAATGCATGCAGTCTTAATTCAATAAGCCGGTTTGCTTCTGGCCTCTTATCCTCAGCCAATGTCATTAATCCCTCAGACACTGCATGCTTAGGTCTCGACCTTCCGTAGACCGGGGAGTGCCGCAAATGCTCTCACCTCTTAGCGCATGAGTTTGCAGATCCCTCGTACTCGCATATTGCAATAACGTCTGCTGTGCATGTAGTTCTGCTTTATAGCAACTTAACTATGCGTTGTCCCGCTAGACAAGGTTTAATAGGTGTGGCCAATAATTATGCGCACTGCTGAAGGTTTTTCACTTCCCAGTTATGGCGACATAATTGCGTCATCATAGTTGAATCTGCTAGTGCGACTGTAGTCATCACTAATTGATCGACACGCGGCTCAAGTGTAATCCCGCTAAGGATCACTTGACTGACAAACATGTTCATGTAACTGCAGGTAGGTATTTTGCATATGATTGTCGCGTAGGATCTTATCACAAGTACCTGCTTCATTCAAACATGTATCATTACCGCTGCTAAAGGAGAACCCCTAACAGGCAGCAATTCTTTTCCGCTTGAGACCAACATGGGCGTCCGTCCTCTCGGACCAGGATAAATGAGTGGCTCACTCAACAAGTAGGGACTACCCCCATATCCTGCCGCGGCTCAGGGATCATT
>Ga0307515_10003086_pt1 | contig 35270 bp, 49 predicted proteins | sample 17_EM_MG_FD_194513 | JGI IMG/M metagenome (GOLD analysis project Ga0307515, IMG submission 194513) | Populus trichocarpa ectomycorrhiza microbial communities from riparian zone in the Pacific Northwest, United States - 17_EM | ecosystem: Host-associated > Plants > Roots > Unclassified | place... | reverse complement strand
ACCACTACCCCTTCTTGTCGCGGTTGTTTTATCAACATACTCGGCTTCGCTTTTTCTTATGGATTATCTGTATTTCGGGTATTTAGCCTGGCAATATGATGGCGAGTGTGCCTGTGTTGCTATGCATGTTCTCCAGGAACGGAGTGCGCGCTCGGCACTGTCGTTCCCGAGATCGAGGCTTAGTCCCGGATATATGAGTGAGTGGGATGAGCCATCACCGTCACTCAAGATGCAAGGCCCAAATCCACTCACTGTCCAAACGTGTATGACCGTAGAGGAGACCCTGTTTGGTGCCTATTTGTGACAAAATGAGAAGTGTACAGAAGGCAGTACTAGAACCCTACAGCTACTCTGCCACAACCCGTGGGTAAATAAATTTGGAATAGCCTATGAAAAGACCTCGTCCACTAGTGAATATACATATAGTAATCCATGACTTTTCCACTACCAATCGGATGACCTATTCCGCACCTAGCTTTTCCACATTTGAGTTTCTTTCTTGGTGGAAAAGGTGCGGAATAGGTCATTCAATTGGTAGTGGAAAAGTCATAGATTACTGTACGTGTTTATAGCGGGCCCCTGTTAGAGCCAAAGCACAGAGGGGGACTTGAAGGGTTTTCCCGATAGTATCACTGTCGGGCGAGTGAAGCCAACTGATCCGAAGGAATGGGAGCGCAAGGCAGAAAAGGGCGGGTGCTTGCCCAAATCGATATTCTGACTCAAGTACGTACCAGTATCGAAAGTACATGCGTTAAATACTACAGGACTGTTGGAAATAGAAATCATAGCGGTATCGGACTACTAGTAATAGCTGTCTATCGAAGACAAATGAAGTAGACAACCGAAGGGAACGAGTGTCAGTCAGAGGTCCGACAATAAACGAGGTACACCTCTAGCAAAACGGAGGGCTAGGTAGACTACGGGATCGACAACGGGGGAGGTGCCAACGGATATGAGACGCTTGAGGTGTCTGGTGGTCTGGGCTCATGGTGCGGGAACCCTAAATCTTGCCGACGGGATAGAGCACGGAGGGATCATCGGTGGACATGTGAAACGGGAAGTAACAGCCCTAACAAACACGATTGTTCTCATCGTACACAGCATTGCAGAAAATTCTAACAGTCCAAGAATCGGAACACCTTCTCAGGCGTAGACGCAAAAACAAGGAAGCCAAGACCCATTCCAACACTCCGCTTGACTTTCTTCATCTGACCGATCGAGTGATCTGGTTCTTGTGCGTTGCTTTCTACTTGAGCCACTGTGGTGCAGGAATTCTCGCTGTGACAGGCGTTTAGTGTGCGGGCGCCAATGCCGAATTCCCGGTCAATCCTCTCCTGGACCCCGAAGTCATACAATGGGAACAACCATGGCGACCAAGGCACCCCAGGCGATGAACCTGTGAGCATCTCGACGGTTATATTGCGCCCTATTGTCACTGATGATGCCCCCAAAGCCTTTACCTGAATGGTGCGACACCTCACTTTAGTTTAGGTTCATACAGCTCATCTCGGGTACCAAAAAGAAATCATTGTGCAAGATGTTCCAGATTTGAAGTATAAGCTGGTGTTGTTTGTAGGAAGCGAAGCGATAGAATTAGAGAGGAGAGACATCCAGACGTGGGCACCAGTCCAGCGCCCGTATGTCCTCGGTATCTTTACAACGTACACTCACCAAAGCATGGGCGTATATAGAGATATTTCTCCGACATCCCAGGTGCACGTAGAGATTCAAATGAAGAGTAGCCATCTGCCGTGGGCGAAGAAGGACCAGAATGTCAAAGAGATTGGCCTTCACAAGCTTTTTGATGAGTACTGGACCTCCGAGAAGCACGAGCTTACGGTATCGGGTCGGTCATACTCCCCAACCAGTCTTTTCGTACCTGATACAGAAGCGCAGAGGTCGTTGTCGTTGGAAAGTATCGTTGCTCGTTTGAATTACATTTCTCTGCAAGCCCTACGGTTCGTCTCTTTGCAACCGCCCATTGCATCCATCTAATGATGTCCGCATAGGCGGAAACTCTCCACTCCTTGCTCAAAGAACTCGAAGAATTGTTAAAGGAACACTCCCCAATGATGGGTGCATCAACAGAGAGGACTGTGGACAAGACTATCAAGTATGGGGCTGTCTTCGCAGAGGTCAGTTCTCCCAAATGGAAACCAGTGAGACATTGACACTTTCTAGTTGAATCCTGTCTCAAAGGCTGTCTTTGGTCTTGCCAGTGTCACGTTTGAGGTTCGTACCTGCTGCTTGCGTATCAGGAATAGACCTAACGCATGACGATGTAGCTCTTGAAGGAGCAAAACAAATACGACCAGATGCCGTCGGCGCTGTTGGGTCGGTTGCAGCGCATTTTGCCATTGGGGAGGAAGGTCGCAGACGACGTTGTCTGCGAAGAGACAGATATCTTGGAGAAGGCAATCCAGCGAATGTTCGAAGTGATACGAATGGTCGCAGAATTCTCATGCAACTATGTCAAAGGTAGTAGGTGCCATGTCCTAGATTTGGCAAGTACTGATGATCACAGCGAGAACGGTTGGTGGGCCGGCTAACCCAGAGAGGATAGAAGAAATGGACAAAGAATTGACTAAGGTCATTGAAGACTTCAACCATGCAGTGGATGTTGAGGCGCTTCGTCTAGCCATAAAGAATGGTAAGCACTTGTTGTCCCTACCTGGTGATGACCCGTTCTCAATGACCCGTGTAGAGCAAGAGTTTTTGCTCACGCGGCTTAAACGTGTCGAGACCGGTTATGACTTGAAACTCTGCTGTATGGAAGGCACCCGCGAGACTCTCTTAAATCAAATCATGACCTGGGCGGGCAATGAATCAGATACGAGCAATATATACTGGATCCACGGCTTACCCGGAATTGGAAAAACGTCGTTCGCTCATTCAATTTGTGAAAGGCTTCACAATAAACAGCGCCTCGCCGGAGCATTTTTCTGCCAGAGGGATGACGCGAATATGAGCGAGCTCAGAAACATCCTTCCTACTCTCATCTCCAAACTCGCTGAGAAATTTCCCCCCTTTCGAAGGATCGTCGCAGACCGTCTTCGTAGCGACCCAGATCTGACATCAAAGTCGATGAAGGACTCTCTCTTCCTTGACTTCATCTACAGCCTTCCTCGCCACCCAAAACACGCTCTCGTCTTTGTCATTGACGCACTCGACGAATGTGGTGACGATCAAGATCGTCCAGTCCTCTTGAAAGTCCTGAACGAGGCGGTCGCACATGCTCCGTGGCTCAAAGTCATTGTCACCAGTCGACCGGAAGACGAAATCCAGCATTTCTTTAATCGCCTCCCTCGATCGTCATATTCACCATATAACCTGGCTACGGATGAAGATGCCGAAGCTGATTTGCGATCCTTCGCCCGAAGCCAGTTAGATTTAGTGGCCAAAGCGTGGTGCCTGCCCACTCCTTGGCCAGAACCACCGCTCTTTGATGGAGTTATCACTCGGGCGAACGGCTTGTTCATCTTCATCAAGACTCTTGTTCTTGCCCTTAAGCAATGTGAAAACCTTGAAGAGACTTTGAAGGCGGCCTTGCAAGACTCAGGCCTGAAACCTCTATATGACCTTTACTCCAGTATCTTGAAAACACGAAGGGTGCCAAATAATGCCGAGTTCCGGCAGATGATTGGAGTGCTTCTTACAGCGACTCCATATCGCACACTGAGTGAAGATTCGATTGCTGAGCTGGCAGGAGTGATGCCTAATCTAGTCAAAAAGTGGGTGAATGATCTCAGCTCCCTGCTATATCGAGACGAGGTGGCCAATGGAGGAATTCGTGTTCGGCATTTGTCAATTTCGGAGTTCTTTGTCAGCGATCACTGCGCTTATAAAGTGAATATTGAAGACGCCAACACGCAGCTGGGAAGTGCTTGCCTCAAGACGATGATGGAACAGCTCCGTTTCAATATCTGCAATCTCGACGATTCCCGACTTGCTAATGCAGATATCAACGATCTCCCATCCCGAATCAAAGAGCACGTTTCCGACGCTTTGCAATATAGTTCCCTCTATTGGTCAAATCACCTTTGCTTTACTCCTGATAATGGAGATCCTTGCATGTGGGGAAAGTTGAAGGAATTCTTCGAAGGGTTGTATGGGCTATTTTGGGTTGAGGTACTGAGCATTATGGGAATGGTCCCGATTGGCGCTCCAAGCCTGCGACGAGTGATCTCTTGGTCCAAGGTGAGTTCAGCTCCGAGTTGTCACCTGCCAAAATTATTCTAACTGGATGTAGAATCCCGGTTCAAATGTTGTTCAAAGAATCCAGGATGCTTGTCGTTTCATCATCACCTTCCACCACTCCATCTCTATCAGCACTCCGCACATCTATATCTCAACGGCACCCTTCCTACCTTCACAGTCACCTTTATCGAGCATCTTCAACAAATGGTTTTCTAAAACCATCAAGATGCAAAGAGGGAAATTGTTGACATGGCCTGCACCACTGTTGCAATGGATTGGACACACTCAAGCTATCACTTCCATCAGCTGTTCCCCAAATGGGTACCACATTGTGACCGGATCCACTGACGAGACAATACGCATCTGGGGTGCCGAGACTGGTGCTACAGTCGGCAACCCACTGAATGGTCACACTGACCATGTGATATCTGTTGCTCACTCTCCCAATGGGCATCACATCATCTCTGGATCCCATGATATGTCCATTCGGATCTGGGATGCTGAAACTGGTGCCCCAGTTGGCAGGCCTCTAGAGGGGCATACAGATTGGGTGAGGACTATTGCTTACTCTCCTAATGGGCAGCACATCATTTCCGGATCTGAGGACAAGACCATTCGAATCTGGGATGCTGAAACTGGGACAGCAATTGGTACACCTCTGGAGGGCCACACTGCATCTGTGTACTCTATTGCTTACTCTCCCAATGGGCAACATATCATATCGGGATCCGGTGACGACACCATTCGAATCTGGGATGCCAACACTGGTGCTGCAGTTGGCCACCCTCTAGAGGGCCACACTCACCATGTGCGGTCCATTGCATACTCTCCCGATGGACAGCATATCGTCTCCGGATCCGCTGATAGAACCCTTCGAATCTGGGATGCAAAGACTGGTACTGCAGTTGGCAGGCCTCTAGAGGGGCACACAGATGTCGTGCAAACAGTTGCTTACTCTCGCAATGGGCAGCACATCATCTCCGGATCTCATGACAAGACCATTCGAATCTGGAATGCCAAAACCGGCACAGCAATTGGCACACCTCTACTGGGACATACCTGGGATGTGAACTCCGTTGCCTATTCTACCAATGGGGAGCACATCATCTCGGTATCCAGTGACCACACCATTCGAACCTGGGATGCTAAGACTGGTACTGCATTGGGTAACCCTGTGGCGGGGCACACTGGCGGGGTGACCTCTGTGGTTTTCTCTCCCAATGGACGGTACATCATCTCTGGATCCGATGACATGACTATTCGGATATGGGATGCCGAGACTGGTGCTATAGTTGGCAAGCCTCTACAGGGGCACGCTGGTAGCGTGTGGTCCGTTGCTTGCTCTCCCAATGGACAACGCATCATCTCCGGATCCGGTGATAATACCATTCAAATCTGGGACGCTGAGATTGGTGCTCCAGTGATGAGACCTCTAGAAGGGCACACAAAACCCATAACATCTGTTGCTTACTCTCCTGATGCGCGGCGCATCATCTCTGGCTCTGTGGACAGAACCATTCAAATATGGGACGCCGAGGCCGGTACTGCAATTGGCGAGCCTCTAAAGGGCCATACGTCCGATGTGCTGTCTATTGCATACTCTCCTAATGGGCGGCGCATCATCTCTGGATCCAGTGATAAGACAATCCGGACCTGGGATGCCGAGACTGGCGCTGCCATTGGCTATCCTCTAAAGGGGCACACCGGTAACGTGCTTCGCGTTGCTTATTCTCCTGATGGGCAGCACATCATCTCTGGATCTAATGACCGGACCATTCGGATCTGGGATGCTGATACCGGTGCCGGAATTGGCAAGCCTCTGGAGGGGCACTCTGATTGGATCCGGTCTGTTGATTACTCTCCCAATGGGCAGTATATTATCTCTGCATCTACTGACAGAACCATTCGAGTCTGGGATGCCAAGACCGGTGCTGTGGTTGGAAAGCCCTTAATGGCACATGCTGACTGGGTGATGTCCATCGCTTGCTCTCCTGATGGGAAGCACATTGTCTCTGGATCTTGGGACAACACAATCCATGTGTGGGACCTGTTTCCACATCCTCCTCTCCAACCATCCTTCTCTTGCAACCAGACCCATGCCGATTTTTGTGCACAACCAGATGCAGATGGTTGGGTCAGAGATTCAAAGAATGGTTTACTATACTGGGTACCTCTGGATTGTCGTACAGGCCTGCATTCGCCCGCTGTCCTGACAATCCCACCAACATCTCACACTCGATCAATTACTCTTGATTTTGATGAGTTTGTGTTTGGGACCTCTTGGACCCAGGTTTTCAATAGTACATAACCCTAGGCTCTCTCCTCAATTTCTGTGCTGGTATGTTGGTTTATTGGTGGCTCTTTAGTAGTTTCGCCTTCCTTAGTGTCGCAGATAGGCAATCCCCTCTATGCAGAGGTGAAATATAGTTGAAGAGTGAGCGAACTTAGCTCTTGCCATGTTGTATGAGGGTTCATGATCCAGACTACCCAATATTTTGGAGGTGCCTTCTTGGCGGCTTTACAAAATTTCTCAGTCCACAACATTATCTCTTTGAAGAGTGTCTCAGGCCTTTGGTGGTGGCCCAAGTCACCTCGGTGCCAGAACGATCGAGTTGCAGTCAAGTTAGGTTAGACGCGGCTATTGAACACTCCGAAAAACGCCATGTGGACCATCGAATGAATGCTTGTAGTACCCGATATTGAACATATGTGCTGGCCCTGTTGTGTTTTGATCCATGTACACCTCCCGATTTTCCCACTCCGCCAGCAGCCTGCTCAACTGACCTCTGTGGTTACAAATTCCGGGTCAGAGAACTGGTGAAGAACCAGGCGAGAGCACCGGTGATCACCAGGTGGGGAGGTGCCTGGACCCGGGTGACAGACCCAGTCACCACCAGGTCCCGTCAAGTAAAAATGAGCCCAGCTCTCTGACCCCGAGCTGGTAGCCGGTCTGGTGACCTGGTGCTACCAGTCATAAGAGCCGGTGAATAGGTCTTGAATAGCAGATTGAACCAGTCAGAACGACTGGTGGTTTTGATCATTCATGCTTTACAATAATAAAAGTATATTATACATGACACATACTGATAATACAAGTATCGAGGGAAAGCGAGGGACTCCAAGTAATGTAAAGAGAGACATATGATGGTAAGCAGGCCTGTCCATGCAAGCACCCAGAGGATTTCAAGGATTCGGAGCTTGGGTTCATTGCCGATTGCTTGAGGTCCAGGTACTCTGCACAGAAAATAGTACTGGTATTACCTATTAGCAAGTGTGTTGAGTCATGCTGAGCTCCAAGAGGGCAGTGAGACAGGTCTGGATCAATGGAGTAGGACGAACCATGGAGACGATGGAGATGGGGGTGAGAGGATCGACAGTCGTGGAGGTCACGAACAGGGTACCGTAGTGGAGATCCCTTGCAAGAGACAGAGTGCTGGCAGTGTTGTACAAGATGACAGCAGTCACTCTGTTAGGCCAATTGTGAATGCTTGTCGAAGCGGGGGTGTGACCTTGCAGAGTGGTAGTGAGCGCAAAGCAGAAGATGGCAGCCATCCTCGAGCTGTAGTAGAATTATCAACGATCAGCACGCCATCGCTTGGATAGTAAGCCCGGCGCTGTTGCTCACCAGTAAACAAGTTCGGAGGCGCAGCTCACAGCTTTGATCCCACTGCTGTTTGATAGACCCTGTGACAAGATAAATGTGATCTGGTGGTGGAGTGTCTGATCCACTCTTGTGGATAGTTTTGGCGCGAGTTGTAATGAGGCCAACAGCCACTCATCGCACTTGTATGCAAATGCATCTTGCAAAGATGTTCTACACGTGTTTGGTTGGAAGGATGCAATGGACCAGGAGATGGACAACTTACAGGGTAAATCACTTGTCACGTGCTATTTGTTGTTTGGGGGTTTTTTTTTTAGCATGAGTGGTGCATCAGGGGACGTGTCTGTACTCACCAGCATCAAGATTATTGAACGTAATTGACTTACTAGTATGTTTTTGAGGAATTGGTGGTGAGGTTGATGAATGGACAAGGAAGTGGTCGGGTCCAAGTTGTGTTGTTGTGGACTTAGTGTTTTTCTGGCTCACTCATCAGCCCAACCTCACACAGTGGCTGGAGGCAATGCACAGGGCAGAAAGAAACATGTACCAAGGGCACTCAAAATTCAGTCTGCAGCCTCAGTGGGTAGATCCTGATTTACTATATATATTTTCAATTACTCACCGGTTCAGGGCACTGGTGATCGAACAGGTCCCTGACCCGGTGATACTCACCGGGCATCTGACATGATACCCACCAGGGAAATTCTGTTTTTCATTATGTTCTCATACAGAAAATACTTTATTATCAATTCGCTACAACTTGTACAAGGGACATGACATCAAGGAATACTATTATATATTTTCAATTGTTCACCGGTGCCCTGAACCAGTGATACTCACGGGTCCCTGACTCGGTGATACTCACCAGGTATCTGACCTGATACCCACCAGGTCCCATACCTGGCACACCCGGTGCCCGGGTCTGGGACCCGGCATTTGTAACCATAGAGTGACATATGCAACTGGTCCGCCTTACAATAGCTAGAAACGGTAAACCCAGTCTTGTTTGACAAGATATCGATTTGTGAGCTCAACAGTCCTAATCTGGTTTCTCACGTGGTGAACTGTACTGCCGAATCCTTTTTTACACACCTTGCGGGCTTTACGTGTAGTGTAAGTGCACTCTACTGTAAGCCCAATGATTACAACAACTGAGGGGGTCTGTGACGTTATGGTCAACCCATAAGGAACTGTAACCGAGATGCATCACGGTGAAACGGAGGTGCGAAGAACCCAAATCGAGGGGGTCTACAACAAGACGTCAGAGCTAGAAAGCAAAACTTGTACCATTTTCCATTCTATTTTGCCGAAGACTTGACCACATTGCACCTGGTTCTCCATAAAACCCTGGAAAACCTCGATATGCATGGAGCTTCTCGAGTTTCAAGATTTTGACGATGATACAGCCCTCAACTGCATTGAGCTTGGTCAAGCTTTGGACGACATTGCCAATGCTCTTGTTGATGACAAGGGCAATATTGTCGCACCAACTGTTGACAAGAGTAGAAACACTGAACCTGCTCACTCAATTATTTTCTTGGACTGGGATTCAGAGTTGGATTGATATTATATTCTGCTCATTCTCTAGGTTTGAGCCGAAAATCATAAATTGTGTCATAAGAAACACAACACATGCCGTGTGGCGTGGTGTTTCAGTTCAGAAGCAACCACGGAGCTGAGTGGGACGTCACGCGTTGTTGTAATTATTGGGCTTACAGTATGCCCTTTTGGGTACGTAGTGTTATCTACGATGTCTCACATGAAAGCAGAGCGGCTAGTCTATTGTATGTGACAATTTAGTGATAGGTCAGAACGCTTCATTTAATGCTATACCAATATGTGTAAAAATCAATCACTGCTATCCATTAGTCGTCTCTGTTGCTCCTTGGAATGTCCTTGCGCCTACATTTCGGTCGAGAGTAGCGAAAATAGAGTCAACGATATGCCCCTGAGGCTTAGGATGGAAAGAGGGTTTATGTTTTGTGGCCTCAAAGGGATACGCGGCGCTCCGTGCAGCCTGCTCCCGGCCTCTTCAACAGCAAACGCTCGAATCACCCGAAATGCCCAATTTCGACGTATCTCCGACACGGTGTAGACCTAACCTGGCTAGTACGCGTTTCTATCTTCATACGACAGTGGTTCACCTGATGCTTAGTCTCGACTTCATTAGTGTCTGTCGAGGAGCTCAACGAAGCCAAGGTCCTTGTACTAGACTTGCTGGGATGGGTGCGTATGCGCCTATATTCCGCGTCTTGCTTTTCGTTACGCCCCACTTTTTTCAATGACCGTGATTTAATTCGTCCTGGCTTGTTAGGGGTTAGAACCTGAGGATTTGATTTCTCAAGGTGTCTCTAAAGAATGCCTCATTCCGGTACTTCGTGAACTAGGCCTTCGGCTGCCAACAAACATCGACCTCACCGGATTTCCATTTTATGACCCACCGTCGGACTATGACGCTCGCTTTGCGACCTCTCGAGTCCCAGACACCACGGTTCTACGTGGAAAGCGCAAAAAAGAGTCGAAGACAACCGCTGCTGCGCCAGAAACGACAATGGAGGACTCATATCCCCGTCGTGGTGTAGAAAAGGGGGACGGAGAGGCGGGGGATATGAATCAGTTGCATGCCATCAGCCATTCCTCCCGAGTGTCGCAAACGCCTGCAGTAGGTCGGCCAACTTCCAGAGCAGAACCGGCTACCACGTCTTCATCAACAGAAAAGATGAAGACGGGAAGTACTATGGGTGATGATATACCTATACCGTCGCAAACAGGGGACATGATCGAGGTGTTCGAGGCTTCTCCTGGTGTGCCCACACCAAAGGGCCATCATAGGACGCTATCTCATGACGACGCACATAGTGTCCCTGATAGTATTGCCAGCTCTGCAAAAGTGAGCTATTCCTTGAGCTTGTTTGTGTTCCAGCTAACTCGACCGCTCGTGTCGACATTAGGCGAGCCCTTCAGAGATGATTACTCCCACGCTCTCCCCTGAAATGACCCTACTTGTTCAAGAGCTACCTGCTGTGGATCCTGCCGAGTCGCCAGCAGACTCATAGCTTCCTCATGCCTTTTGACCTTTTCTTGTTATTCTACATACGGTGTAGATATCCCAGTTGCGCGCACGCCTACACTCATAACACTGTTTCTGTGTCCCTCACGAAGTTTGTGCGATACTCGCCTCCATGTCTGTCTCGTTTGCGTCCCGCTCACCTTCGCCTGACAAAACTCGGAATGTAGACACTTGTTCATTGTTCTCACAAGATTACAACCTTAGATATCACCATAGTTGGCGTACCTTGATGAATGTTGGACGGTGCATGTTTGGCACGTGTGGAGTGCTGGATACGCAAGGGGTTTGACGGCGTAACATTTCAAAGAATGACAACAGATGTGTTTTGGGTTGTTGTACGTGTTAGTTACACCGATTTAGTCAGGGTCGTAAGGAGAAACCCAAAAATTTCGCAATGTGGACACAACCCATACGATGTTGAAGACCTAACTGAGTCCGACCTTTTGTTGACCGCCTCCTAGCGCCAGTCGTTCGAAGTGGAATAATACATTATGCTCTCGACCTGGCGGCTCACTTCTGAGAAATTTGTGAATAGTCCAGACTACTAGATCACATCGTACAACACCCCTGCGTGATACTCCCGATACATGGCGTATTTAAAATTCCTCTGACTCTTGTTTGAACACAGAACTATAGGCCAAGATCGTGCCGTAGACACACGCTCCTCCTGCAATGCTCATGTAGCTTGCAGCAGGTTTGATGATCTCGGCGTGTTGAAGAATTAGCGGCAGGCCAAATCCCGTGACAACTGTGCACGATGTGATGAATCGGCCAAGGTCGACGGCCGGCGAAGAAGTGTCGTAGTCTGATGATGAGATAAAATCATCTGGCGTACAATGGGCGAACAACGCATTCGGCAGAGGTGCTAGAACGAAGGTCAAAGCTACGGAGGACAACGTGTTCATAGTTAACCACCCAAAAACCAAGGAGCTAGACCTGTTGTGTTTCTCACCAACGAGGAGTGGTAGCCAATTGCTCCATAGAGCGCAAGACAAAATGATGAGCAGGAAGCCAACGGCGAGCATGAAGGACAGAAAGATGACCGCTAGCACGGCGCCGTCAACGATGATAAATCTATCTTGCATAAGCCAGAACGTACTTCGTAGTCTGTCGACCATTGTGGCGTAGTTTGCTCTGCAGTTGACAAATGAGTCGTGGTGGCCGTGGTCAAGAAGCGCTTCCTCAATCCCATTGATATTGGTGGGTGGATAAGGTCAAACGCAAAGCTCATAGGGTAGTGGAATGCATAAATAATACAGTGAAGCATGTTCAGACATATCGAGGCGTCACTCCCGAACAATAATAAAGCAATTTGATGGTACGACGCAGGGAACAAGCATGATAGTATTAAAATCCTATTAATATATTTGGTAAGCATCGGAGCTTGGAATAATTTTTGTCGCCTCACCATATTTATTACCCGATTCCTTGCGGTTCCGCTTTGCTTGTGCTATTCTGTCCTCGATCTCGGCGCGATTTGTGTATGCATCCATGAGAAGGGTAGACAGTTGGTGTCTCTGCCTTGCAGTTCCTGACATCCGTGACGCCTAAAGGGTATGTTAGATTCCACGCATGGTCGGCATGCAACAGGTGAAAACTGGAACGCACAGTAACCTTCATATTAGGCGCTTTAGGTCCTGAACGAATCACATCTGCAGTCAAGTCTTTTCTTGCCTCAATCTCCGCGCGCGTGCGGCTTGCCTCGTCCATCGCGCTTACGTCCTGAAGCTGATCGCTGTCACCTGTATTTATGTTTCTTTGACGTGATCGACCCATCTCCTCTGTGGTTTGCTGTGCCCATGTCCTCGCGATTGAGGAGGAGTAGTATTCTGGATCGTAGGCCGCCCACTTTCCGTCGGGCAGTTGGAAATATCCAGGGTAGGGGTCATCTGGAGTTGGATCGGGTGGAATGAACTCTTCGACGTTGGGAGCCGCTGTTATCGTAATTGAGGAAGAGTTGTTTACCTTTGAAGAGGAGGCAGGAAGTTTGGGTCCTGCCACAGGTGCAGTGTCTGAACGCCAGGGGTTAATAGGATTATAAACAAGAATGATTTAGAGCGATTCGACTTACTTATTGAAAAGAAATCAATAGCAGACTCCGTGGGTTTTTCTTCTGTCCTTGCCTTGCTCTTTATCAAAGATGGAGGCATGAACGCCGTCGCTTTTGTTTCCGTCGCAATTGGGTCTTCCTCTTGCTTGCTCTTGGACCTTAACAGTTCGTCCAGTGCCGACTTCCGCTCAAATGCCACTTTTGCCGAACCATTGCCCTTCTTTGGTGGCGGAAGGGGAGCCTTGCTGCTTGGAGCAGGAAGCATAGACATTAAGCTTGAAGAACCAGCCCCCTCCAGCTTGACTCGTTTTGTGGGACGCGCCAGAAGAGTGTCCGCTTCGTCGTCCTCCGGTGCCCGCTTGGGGGCTGTTAGGGTAATCTTTACTGGTCCGTCACGTCGACGAGGTTTAGGAATCGGTAGAGAGCGGGCAGAATGAGCATCTGAATCGTTTGTACTTGCTTTTGGAGGAGGAAGATGGGGGAAAGTCGAAATGTTGACCGCTGTGGTCGGTGTCGTGGATACTGGAGCAGATTTGGGAGTAACAATCGGATTCTCGTCTTCACTCCCACTTTCACTGCCGCTTCCATAATCAACGAGCATAGTGGTTGGGGTTAAGGGATGGATGCTTTATGGCTGCTTGCCTCCAACAGCAACCGCGATTTTCCAGTAAACTCCGTAGGAAGTCCATGTAAGCACCTCAATAGAAGAATACTGGTGTGTACTTTCTGATGCCGACGCGCAGATTGTGCAGAGAATTATTAGAATTATTCCCATTTTGATTACCACTTGCTGCAATAATATAATACTGCCCCTCGACGTCTACAGTAATTCCATCACCCGCTGTATCCCTATCCCTATCAATGGCATATTGTATCACTGGTCTATTCCCCCAGCCTTCTACTTAGGTTCTCCTCTACCCAGACCTCCGGTCGCGAAGGACGGCCGGGATGCAAGCCTCAATATGGTCCTTTCTTTTTGGTTAAAACGACATCGACCATGCAAGTCGCGCTGCTTCCCGACGATCTATGATCGAGATTATTCACCATGTCACAGGGAATCCTGCCTAGCACAGTCACTGCCTCGAGGGGGCTTACTCTTTCCAACCGATTGTAGCAAATATCAGTCCCGGTAGGGGCTAGAACGCACGAATCAAATATTTGAGCAGTTTACCGTTCATCTCACGCAAGGGGCATCGTTTCACCACGTCATCTCTCTATATCGATATCCAAATACGCCAACTGAATGGTATGGACTCGCTTCTGCCTGCAACTTGGCACCCTCTGGATCCAAATCATTTCTCGTTCCTTCATCTTCTCGCTGTATACGGAGGTATATCAAGCACATCTTAGCTACAAAAAAAGGACCATCCCTTAGCAAATTCAAGTTTTCGAACACAACGATCGAGCTCCTCAGTACGATTCGATGCCGCACTTGCAGCGCCCTCACCTCGAGTCGTCCTGTTACTCACGATACGTCACCAGTTATAAACTGGCCCCACTGCCTGTCAGTGATAATCCCTCGCTGTGCTACTAACTATATGCTATCTAGTCAACTCCTGGAACATCAATAAATCTAAGGATTGCAGTTGCGGGATCCTCGACATTCCAAATACAGAGCTCTTACGATTAGTCAAACGTGACCCATTACCATCCTCCACATTGGTACCAGACTCCATTATGGCTAGGCTTTCAATGGTAGGCCTCCATTCTTCGCCCCTGATACCACACGGGTTGTGTTTCTAAGATTGACTGGATTCGTTAGTTCAGGAGATCAAACCACCATGGGATCATCTCTAGATCACCCGATGCTATCGGCGTTTCGTTGGGTGCCTCTGGCTCGAAATTTGCGACGTATTTCCTTGCTCGGTCTTCATGCGACCAAGTGCCAAAACGGCCCAAAGACACATATCGGAGAAGCGCTCCTCAAACGGGAAACCTAATTCAAAGGAAGGCAAAGTTGGTCTTACAATATTGTGACTGGTCACACACACCCTGGCGACCATTGGTAGTAGTTAGTTAGAGGCGACACGAAGAGCCGACCTCTCGAACGAGATATCAGAGCTCGTGAGGGCCGTATGCCACCGCAGCCTGCCTTCAGTGGAGAACAGGATATACAGCCGCGCAGTATAGTGCAGTAGGTATTGCATTGGGGACGTTTGGTGAAAGCCATAGTAAGCTTATATGGGCTTTTCAGAGAACGTGCATGGTCTTAAGGACCTCCATTCTTAGTGAAATACTAGAAAAGTCAGATTAGGCGGCCTCTGAGTAGAACAGGACCGTAGAACCCGGGATTGAACACGTTGGAAATCGCCGTCTCGCCTTTCGCGATCCTCTTCCCATTCCTCGTCACTCGGTACTGCGTAGGACCGGAAGAACACGAGCACGGCGAATGTCTTGAGCACCACACGGCAAAAACGAACCAGTGGGCTGCCGCCCGTCCCCGGTACGCGTCTGTCTACTTGGCTTTGGTGGTTAGAAGGAGTGCAGAGACTGCATGTACCTCGCCGCCATCGATAGGGGTTTGTATCTATATTCCTGCTGCAATTCCCCCCGACGACCCCAGTTGCAGAGCGCAGTTGAAGATCGCTCCGACGGCATTGGCCGCCGACGAAGGTGTGGAGGCGAAGATCGTGATACTAGTGAAGGAGAGTCAGTGGACCGATGATAGGCATGAAACTTACTTCGAGTTGCTGAACACCATCAATCAGCCGACCGTACGAATGATAAAGGCGGGGAAGCTAAGTCTCTCGGGAATGGTAGTATTGCCAAGGTTGTAATAAGGAGAGCACTGCCAAAGAGAATAATGCATTTATGATCAGATATCCTGCTGCTCTTCATGGCGTCGTTAACACGGTCATGTCATGGGATTGAGTGGGGAAAGATACGCACCCAAAGCAAGAAGACAGCAAAAGTGAACTGATAGGCGTCAATCAACCACACCGTCTCCGAAGGACCAAAGGTGTCGGAGATTATTATAGGGGATAACACACTGTGCTATGCAATGGGCAGGTGTGAGCGTGATTATGGGCTGTTGAGCAGAGGTGTGCATTGACCTATTGTTGGACGCATCAAAGGATTTGAGCGCCCGAAAACAATACCATGAGTGTAAAATTTGAGGTGCTACGGCGTGGCTGAGTATGTTACGTTATCCTCAAGGACAATTCCGTCACGACCATCAGGGGGAAATAGGAAATCCTTTCCGAAGTCTTGGGTCGCTCTTCTGTACGTTTATGGCTGTTCGAGTAGCCGGACTGTACTGGACTGATCCATAGTGGCGGTCATGTTGGGAAGAGTTGGGAAAGTCGGTGCGACAACTAGAGAGGAATGTATGGTACCAGAAGGAAACGGATTAATAGATCATTGCAGGCGACCAAGACTTGGTCGGCTTTAATCGTCATGGGCGTGGCCTCTATCAGCCCTGCCAAGGCTACCTGCTTGCCTCCCCGCTGAATGATAAATCGCGCACCCAGATCAATCCAATGAATTCCAACCGCCGAAACGTCTGAATGGGGTTGCAGGGTTTCCAGTACCCCAGTCCGTAGCGACCAGTAAATCATTCGATCCATAGCCACGGTGCGAATAAAATCACATTGCATTGCTGCTCGCCGAGTTCCCCCCGTGTCCACGGCTTCCGCTCTTAAATGCACTCCATGGAATAGGGGCTAAGAAGTGTCCAGTGAAACCTAAAGGCAAATTAAATGGGGTTCTAGTCATTGAACTGAAGCAACAAATAATTATATCAATTATTTGGAGCATTGCCAACCGTCTTTTCAGACGGGCAAATAATTTTCCCACCGGCAGTGCAGTGACAGGGGTGGATGGGACGCTAAACAACACCAATCAGAGGTGCTGTACTAGTAGCGCTTGAACCAAGAACGCCACGTAATGGCTTAGCAATGGGGGTGCATTCGAGACTGCCTTGCAGCGTTCTATTGAACATTATATCACTTTGGGGGCATTGCCTTCTAACACACGTCCGCTGTAGGTTAATTTTACACTTTCCGAGTCTCCTGTGGCCTCCTATAAGCGTTCCTATGCGAAGAAGGAAGGAGAAGCCGAGGCGCCACTCAAGAGGGGTTCTAGCCTCTCAATTCATGGTGAGTCAGCACATATCCTTGCTTCAGTGTGATCTATTGGCCCATCGTTCAATCCCAAATATATATCGCGAGTGTATCTCCGTGGTTGTGGACCCACATCTTCCGAGTTAAATTCCTGTGCTCTGTGTGCAATAGATGCAAGAACACGTATCCGGAAAAATAAAGGCCCCTCACTAAGACAGAGGCGGGTTGCATCAACGACATTAGCAATAACACTGCAGGATTATCATTTGCTGAAAGATCGTAGGTCGCATCCATAATCTTACCAAGGCTTCCCTTGACTCACAAAAACAAAACCAGATAAAAGCCGAGCTCCGCGACAGGAAAGCAAAACCTCTCATCTGCATCGCCCCCAACGGTCACTTTTCAACACAGAACGGCATGACCCTTTACGCCGATTATCGGGTTGAAGGGTTGGCTTGGAACAAATGGGGCCCTCCGGGGGGTTCTTGATACCAGCATTCGGATGGACGAAACGAAGGTCCAGGTCATCAGGGACTGGCCAACCCCACGGAAAGTCAAGGAAGTCCTCGGTTTTGCCAATTACTCCGATATCTCCATCCCGCTCACTCGGCTTCCACGCAAGCACGTACGATGGGAATGGCCATGGCGACGTGCACCCCGTTGCGTTCTTCAGCCGCACACCCGATGCAGCAGAACCTAACTGCGATACTCACGACAAAGAGTTACTGGCTATTTTCGCGGCTTTTAAGACATGGCAACATTATCTCGAGTCCCCTATTCATACAATCGACATCATTACCGATCACAAGAACCTCGAATACTTTGCCACTACAAAAACGCTCTTTTTCAAGCACGCTGGTCGGAATACCTCTCCGCGTTCAACATGGTAGTTCGCTTTCGCCCTGGGAAACTCGGTGAGAAACCCGATTCTCTCACACGAGGCGTTTACTACAACATGAATTCAATGTGGTGGTACTCAACGCCTCGTGTGAGAGAATCCGGCTTCTCACCGAGTTTCCCAGGGCGAAAGCGAACTACCATATTGAATGCGGAGAGGTATCCCGACAGGCGTTCTTGACGAGGAGAGAGAGTTTTTGTAGTGGTAAAATATTCGAGATTCTTGTGATCGGTAATGACGTCGATCGTATGGATAGGGGTCTCGAAATAATGTTGCCATGTCTCAAAAAGCCACGAAAATGGCCTGCAAATCCTTGTCTTGAGTATCGTAGTTAAGTTCTGCTGCATGGGGTGTGCGGCTGAAGAATGCAATGGGCCGTCGGCGGCCTATAGAGAAAGAATACCGGCTATGGCGTAGTCAGAAGTGTCAGTTTCTAGGATAGGAATCGATCTTGGGTCGAAATGATGAAGCACTGGGGTGATGTGAAGGTGTCCTTGAGGAGTCTGAAAACCTCTTGACAATTGGGGGATCATTCCCATTGTAGGTAAAGCCGAGTGAGCGGGACGGACAAATCAGAGTAATTAGCGATGAGGCATCAATAGAAATTGGCGAGGAAGGATTGCACTTCCTTGACTTTCCACGGGGTCGGCCAATCCCTGATGACCTGGACCCTCGTTTCGTCTATCCGAATGCCGCCTGGGCGTGTTAGGTTTGGAACCCATTGGAATCCCCGAATGTATTACTGTCGGGCTACTATATAGATTCACCCAAGACGAAATTGAGGGGGAAGGCTTAAGATGAGGAAGGGAATGACAAAGTCGATATTCCGACTGGACTTGTTTAGCACATGTACATAGTCTTTAAATACGAAAGGAAGGACTGCGCGTGGTAGAATAGTTTGAACATACAGAAGTCGGAAGCCTGAATACATGAAGAGAGGTAAAACTAAGAAACTCCGAGACTTAGCTACCATGTGAATCCGGTCAAACAAACCACCAAACGAAGGCGAGGACGGGGGCATGTGATTTACCCAAATGAAAGAGGGTAGGGAATAGCGTCGCCGGGAAATGTAATCAGGATCCAACGGACGATTCGTGTGAAGGTATAGTCGACGCGAGGTTACATGGACCGTGAAGGTGATGCGGTATCGCGCGTCGTCGGAAGGGCAATGGTCGCGTCGAGGTCGATCGATATTAAGCGTGAGAGCCGATTGATGATAGTCGATCGCTAGTCTTTATCGCCTTGTTGTCTAGTGCCATGGGTGTGGCCGTAGCAACAAGGTGGTGGTTCATCGGCGCAAAGAAGAGAAGAACGGAAAGCAACAGAACAGGTTTAAAGAGGGGCTGCGAGACCCTGTGGAGGTAAACCAAAGAGGTACTTTGGCCAAAAGCGGCAGGACGAACAACGTGTCCATGTCTTTGGTGCGCAGAGCTTATATATATGGTCAGTACGAGAGCATGTAATAGTACGTTTGAACGGAATTTGTTATTTATATGGTTTCAGATATTAAAGGTGGATATCAAAATGCCCGAACGCGTTGAACCTTACGATGATTACCAACCCTCGTTTGATGATCATGCACAAATTTGGCTACTGGTCCATTTACGTTCACTAAGATATTTTATCTTCGTAAATAAGCTTTGATTTCGTTCTCAACATTGGACTTTGTGTCAACCCCTATTTAGCCACCCTGTTATGTTCGTGTCACAGTTGATGGGCGAGACAAAAGGGCCCGGTGTATTCAAATAGGCGATCGTGTAGATCCATACGTCCGGGTTTATTTAGACATCCTATTTTACCACAATCTTTGGAGGCAGGATTTTCCTGACGGCCAGTACGAGTCAACTCAGCGTGTATAAGTATGTCAACAACGTGCCAGCGGGTCCTTGCCTTCTTGCCTTGGATTCCACTCTCTTCATGGGAAACCATTTATGGCCTACTCGGAATGGTAATTGAAAAAAACACGCCCCCACGCGTTTTCGGCGTGACGATCGGCGTGGCGTATATAGTATGTACCCCAAACAGCGGACCACCGAATGAATACATATTATTGACCACGAGGTCTGGCCGCGTGGGAAAGCGGGAAAGCAATGGGGAATAACAAACTTGTTTACATATTATATATGTATTGTAAATTGGTATATATATTGTGTAAAACGGTTAAACGCCAATTTAGTTTTAGTCTTACAACCGATCATCTTCACACCAGGGACGGGAGACAATAATTTAATAATGAATGCATGCACGAGATCTGCACGTTTTCGCTTTCGTCCCTCCCTTTTTGCAAGGGTCGGCGTCCCCTATGGTCATGCTCTCGCCTTCCCCGGTGTTCAAAGGGGGCACAGTGTACAGTTTAACAACACGAGAGGGAGAGAGAGAAAGAGGGGTTGCCGGCCGATCGCATCGCATGTGAATGTTTGAATATACTGTCGATGATGGAGGGGGATTGAACATTGGCGCCAAAGAGGCTAAATAAATTACAATAACCGACGTTTGTATGTTTATGTATGGGCCTGCAATATTGACTATTGTGTAGGGTCGATCGTTTTTGTGGTGCCACTCACAATATTCACAAACTCACGAACGGAATGATGGATCGATAGCCGCCCCGCTCAGGAATTGCTATGATGGTATGACGGTATGTATGCGGTGTTGTATCTGACCCACGGCTCATGGTTCAAATCTCCACGTACGCACGCACGCACACACGATGCACAAGGACAGGACAGGACAGCTCGTACGGATGTTGATATGATGTGGATTGTACCGCCGTGCCTTTTCCAAAGAGAAAGAAAAGAAAGAAAGAAAGAAAGAAAGAAACCCAGCCACTCGACTCAGCCACTCGACTCAGCCACCAGCCACCACTCGACCCAGCCACCACTCGACCCAGCCACCACCCCATTCAGCCACCGCTCGAACCTCCACTCGGAACCCCCACTCGACTCGACGAGGGCGTCATGGACGGGGACATCTACATCCATCGATGATATCACGAGCCGCTAGCAGGTGACCAGAAGGTCACTGTGTCCTCTCTGTCTATCTAGCTATCTATCTAGCTATCTATCTCTCGCCGGCCGCAAGTACGGCTCACGGGGACGATTGGCGATTGGGGTTGGGCCGCGGGTGTGGGGGGGGGAGCGAAGGTGGAAGCGAGAAAAGGGTACGGATTCGGGATTCGTGGTCGGCTACTCATTGACCTATGGGGTTGGGGTTGGCAGTCCTGGCAGAGCGTCATGCGATCTACTGTACTGCGGTGAAATCGACGTCTGAGATAGATAGAAATATGTAGCTTAAATAAATAAGCGTACTAGGAGAAGGACAGATCCCCCCTAAGGGTGCGTTGATTTTCCATTCTCCTTGTATAGAGACTGACAAAAGGACGTGTCAGGAAGTGTCAAGAACAGTCAAGTCTGCGCAAATGACCTCACTCGCGTCCAGTTGGCTTTGTGCGAGTGACTCCCAGTTCCAAGCTCAGCTCACCCCGTGATCCCATCTAGAATCTAATCAAGCCTATCGCAACAAAATGTAGCCATCTCTACTCTATTCATAAAAACACGTGGCTGACTACATCCCCACCCGTGCGAGAATACTCCGGACGCCGGACACGTCGCACACGTAGTCGTACACTGTACAGTCACACGCACAAGAAGAGGCCGATATCCGATATCCATCCGCGGCAGGTCCAAAATTGTTCGATAGTCCGAGGTCCGCAGAAGAAAATAATACGTAGAAAAATTAGGAATGATGAGGTTGATAATGAGAAGAACTAGAAGCATACGACGGGAGGATGACGAGTGAGCATGAGTAGTATGGGCATGAGCATGTGCGATGGAACATGGCATGGAAATACACGAGGTGGACACGCAGCAGCACCAGCAGGAGGACGTAACGCAGGGTGATGATCGGGAAGCAAGACGCTGACAGAGAGGCCTGGGCTCCAGATTCCGGACACATCTACAGGGAGCTAGACAGGGACATGGAACATGGGACGCGTGCAACGAGGCAGAGGCGGCTGAGGCAACAGACGCGAGAGCTAATAGGGTACATTCTACAGCCCACGAGTGGGGCGACGAGTTCGGCAAACATAGGATTATTAGAATCACAAAACAACAACAACAGTGACAATGGCAATAACCAGAAGCGCGTGAGAGTCAGTGATGATACAGATCGGATCCAGCGGCGTGCGAGGCGTGCGGAGGCGGGGGGACATGCTCAAATTTCATACGCTTGAAAGCGGGTTCCGTGCAGACGGTTCCCGTTCGGTCGTGAGGGTGGTCGACGTGAGGGTGAGGAGGAGGAGGGAAATCGTCTATGTCCTCGCTCGGTCGATATTTTCGCTTTTGGCAGGCTGCCACGGGTCGCAGCCAGTACTCCTGGCCAGGCTCTACGAGTGCGCCGGCAGGTGGGTGTGCGGGGGAGGAGGAACCAGATCCGCCAGTATCGGAAGTCCGGGTGGACCATGTAGAATAGGTGAATGGAGGGGTGGGCAGTGGTGAGTGACGAGCGGAAACCGAAGCCGAAGCCGAAGCCGAAGCTTGGAGGGACCACGAATCGAGATCCTCACGCCTGCCCAAGGGCCGTGGTGACATGAAGGTGAAGGGAGAGGCTGCTCCGAGGCTCAGGCTCTGACGCGAGCTGCTGCTGCTGCTGCCAATGGAGAGGTCAACAATGCTGCAAGGCGGAGACTGGCAGTCAAAATTGGTTCCAAAAGCATCGAGACTGGATTGACGGCCCCGGAGGAATTGGCTGGCGCCTGTTCGCTTCTTGACATTTGCAATGGTGCCATCGAGGCCCTTTCCAGTGAAGAGTTTGGCAACCTGGAGCTGTCGCTCGGGATCGTCCGCGTCGAAAGTGGCGAGGGACGGGATCGGGATCGGGGAGCCGGATGGGGAACTGCCAGACGAGGAGCCAGAGGAGGAGCCAGAGGAGGAGGAGGAGGAAGAGGCCGAGGAGGAAGAGGAAGGTACGTGGCTAGAACCCGGGGACTCGGGAGCGAATGCGTCGGCGGGGAGATGGCGGTTGTAGAGGCGGTGATAGAGGACACAGGCGAGATCGCGGAGGCGGTGGTCGTGGCGAGCAAGGACAGAGACAGCTTCGGAGCGGCGTGCCCAGTAGGCGAATTGAGTATTGGACCAGCCGCTCAGGGCGAGTACGGTGGTGCGGGTAATGTGGACCTGTCCGCCTGGAGCGCCTTCCCAGCGGTGCTCGAGGGTTTTTTGAGGGTGATAGGGGTGTCTAGTTGAAGTTGAAATGAGATGCTGAACACCGAGCGAGAGAGCGAGGGAAAGGAGGGAACGAGCTCGGACAGAGGAAATGGACATACGGGACGTAGAGTCGGAGGACTTCCTTCACCACTTCGACCTGCACAAGGCACCCAAATGGGATATAATCAGGAACGAGGATGACGAGGACGACAGCAACAGCAGGCAGCGGCGGCGATGCGATCGAGAGGGAGATGTACATACCTTAACAAGGAACTCGATGGCACACGGCGACTGAGATTGGTCGATGACGACGGAGCCTTCCTCCCTTTTTTTCGACTTGCCGTTGCCGTTGGCATTGGCATTGCCGCCACTGAGAGGCTTTCCTAATTGGGCGGGGTTTATACTGCGGCGCTCGCACAACCGGGAAGAGAAGATGCGCCACTTGGCGTCGCCAAGGTGCATTTTGAGGAATGCGATGACATGGGGGTCTACATGCGCGGGTGGGACTGGATCGGACGACGACTGGTGGTGGTGGTCGGACAAGGACGAGGACAAGGACGAGGACGAAGACGAAGAGGAGGTTCGGTTCAGCGGGCGACAGGTGCTTGGGGCTTGAGTAGAGATTTGGATGTATTGGCTAACCTGATCAACAGAGACGACCGAGGTGAGCGATGGGGCGCGTTGAAGAGTTGGGATGACTTTTGACAAGGGGGACGAGGTGTCCGACGAAAGGAGACGTTCGAGATTCATGATGAAGATGGCGGCTGGCGGGTAGTGTCTGGTGTCTAGTGTTGGATAATGGCTGGTGGCAAGCTAGTGACCGACCGGCGATTTAGAGAGGGACGATTTACGAGGAAGGAGGAGGGATGCGATTTTGTTTTTGTAGGTGGTAGTGGTGGGTTTAGTGGAATTTAGGGAGGAGGGCAGCTTGGGCAGGTAAGCAGGCAAGCAAGCAGGCAAGCAGGCAGGTGGGCAGGTGAGCAGGTGGACAGGTGGACAGACAGGTGGGTGTGTATAAGGGGAGAGCAGGTAGAGGTAGAGGTGAGAAGAGGAAGGAAGAGGAAGGCAGGCTCGAGGAGGAAGGAAAGGCGCAAGCGGTCAAGTAATAAGCCGTTGGAACGGGAAGGTTAACCTACGACGATACGATATTGCTGCTGCTAAGTGCGGAGTGCTAAGTGCGAACTGTGAAGGGCCAATGATGCTGTTCCCCCTTGTACCCTTGTTTCCCTTTCCCTTGTCACCTTCCTTGTCACCAAGTCCGCTTATACTCCTCCTCTTCTTCATTTCCTTTCCCGAATAGGCAGGCTCACCCTCGCCTCACCCGCGGCGGATCTCGCCCACACTCTGCGCTGTCTGTGTCGCTCACTCGCAACAGCCTCTTCCGGCCCCGAATCCATTGTCCTGGACAGGATGGCGCTCGTCGATCAGACGCCGTCCATCTATTGCCCACAGCAACGCGCTGAATGCGCGCCGCAAACACGCGCCATGCCCTTGCTTTGTCACGGGGAATAGAGATCTGGTGGTTCACCCGAAGGAAGGAAGTACTACTATAAACTGTATTACTGTATTACCTATTACTATATCCGCAAATGCATACTGTACTTGGTTTTTATGGGTCCACGCGTGGCAACGGCGACTACGCATACTCAATCATTCACTCAACCCATCCATCCCATCCGCATTCTTCTAGTCTGCGGGGCCGTACTCCGTCTCCCCGGAACACACGGCCCCTCACCAGTGCGGATAGCGCGCGCGCGCGCCAGCTCTCAACACGTAAACCGCGACTGTCCCCAGGCAGCGCCGCTCCTTGTGTGTACGATCCGGTCTCTGGTCTCTGAGCACTGGAGGCTGGCTGCCCTGTGGACGGCTTCTCGAACTAGTAGTACATCTCCTCATCATCATACTCCACACCCAGTCCACACCCTCTCGCAGCTGACTCTCTGGCTCATGAGCGTCCGAGACGCGCTGGTTCCATGCCAATCGCGGCTTCTCGGGACGGAAAACAAATTCAACTCACGTCTCCACCATGTACAGACTCCGGATATCGACCCCTATCCAGCGTAGTAGCTTATCCAATACCCGCCTGCCACTCCAGACTAGTAGCCTTTCCTTTTTTTTCCACACATTCCCCCAAGCCGAAAATATGCCGTACCCACATCGTGTACTACAGCTACCCAACATCGTGCTCTCCAGGTTCCCTCAGAATGAATGAATCTATCAACTGACTGACTGCCCCTCTCCTCTCCTTTTTTGGGAGAGGCGCGATGCTGGGTCATAAAGAAGCTGCGCTTTGATTTCAACAGGAACCCGTCGTCACCGCTGTTAGCTCACAATGTCGGACACGGAAGACCAGCTTGGACCACTGAGAGAGACTGTACCTATTGGTATCCCCTCCAAGGCCCAGAGCGGGAGGGATCGTTCGACAAGGTGCGTCGGCGTTTGGCCCTACTCGTCCCGCTCAACAACCCAACAACCGCGCACACACGGCCTTGAGGGTCTCGTAGCCCGCATCCAGGGCAGCTTCAATATCACGGGACGCATGTTTGTGAACCAGTCGGCTGACTTGAGGGCATCAATTCGCCGGGCATGTTTTCCTGTGGCATTGACATTTCTCTTTCTTCGCAGCGACGCCTATTTTCCACCAGATGCACCTCCCTCTTCTCCTCTCGGTCCTCCCTTGTTGCCACCCCCCGTCCGCTTAGAGACCACGCTCGCAATGTCAATTGACGACGTCCTTTCCCCCAAGACCGAACAAGAACTCGCAATCGAGTATGTATCCTTCCACACTACACGTGTAGACTCTCTCTCTTCTAGTTCCACCATGTCATGTTAGAACCTTACCCGAACTTCCCCGCGTCACGTCCTCCCCTTTCGAGATCCACGCTTGCACCGCACTCGCGAACCTCCTCCACACCGCCCTTGATGATTTAATATGTCTCTATATTGATACCCTGTCTGTCCCTGCAGGAGACAGCACCGAGACGCCCTGTCCAAGCGGGCCTCCTCCGTCCTCAAGCTCACACAAGAAAAGGCGGATCTCGAGCGCGAGCTCAAGGAGATGGCAGATCGTCTGGAGGCGATCGAGAAGCGGTCGCAAGAGCTCATCGCCAAGAAGGACCCGAGCCCGCAACAGCAGCAGCAGCAAACGTAATAGCAGTAGTAGTAATGAGCCGCTGTGCCGCTGTGCCTCTGGGGTTAGCCGCATGGCTTTGGACTCGTCGGTTGAAGGCAGAAGCAGACACTGGTCTAGCACTCGTCGCATGATCCGCGTGCACACTTGTAAATGTAATGGTCACTTGGGTGGAAATGAATATAGAATATCATCGAACACTGCTCGCGGCCGGTGATGAGCCTCTGGGCTGGTCACAGCTAGGCAGTGCCGAGTAGGTATTAGGGGTTGCCTTCTCGAGTGGTGAATTAACAGACCGGTTGTCCGCCGTTGTCCGTTGTCCGTTGTCCGCCGTTGTAAGAATTAATGCAACACTCTCGTGGATCGGATGCCATGCCAAAGTCATCAAACCCATCAAGCCACCAAAGCCACCAAAAGCCATCGATCTTGCACCGGGACCATGCAGCAGCCGAACAAGTTGTAAGAATTTCTAGAATCTAACGATGGATATATTGAACGAGCTGCCCTTGACATACGAGCTCCTGCTCCGTTAGTTCGGCCTCCATCCTGTCCCCCAGGTAATTATCCTGCCGCACTCGAGAATCTTCCATTTACCAGTCTTGAATGTACGCCCAGGAGCGTGAGTGACGGACTATGCCCACCTCAGAGTAGAAACGTCGCGAAGCCCACCACGGCGCACTCACCAGCCTACGCTTGACGCGCTGAGGGGTTGTGTCCTACCACCCCTAACCCACTCTCCGATACCCCAGACACGCTGGTACGGGTCGTATAGTCCCCTTTTACCCCCTCCACAGTGACTGGTCGTGGTCGAGGCCCCAGCCGAGCCCCAGCCGTCCATCACTCCCCGCCGCACCACCCAACCACCCAACCTCCACCGAACCACGATCGACCGCACGCACGGCCTGAATCCGCACCGGAACATACGCAGGGTACGCCCCTCCCATGCGGCCAATCAGCCCGATTCGCAGTCTTGTGTTCGCTTTGCAGCCCAACCATACCCAAATAAACTCGCCCTGTCTGCTCGCCTGTCCACCTGTCCAGGACAGGACGCCGCTTGTCCCGAGAAACAACAAATAACAACACAACAACAAATAACACAAATAACACAAAATAACAAAGCAACGGAGCAACACAGAACGACAAAACAACCAAATAAGCGAAAAATAACAAAACAAATAGCGCTTAAGGCAACTCAACCCACCTCACCCATGGCGCCCTCACGGAGAACGAAGAGGAAGACTGCGGCGACTGCGACTGGTACTGGTGGTGGTACTGGTAGTGGTGGTGGTGGTGGCGGTGGTAGTGGTAGTGGTAGTGGTGTTAGTGGTGGTGTTAGTGTTACTACTGCTACGGTTGCGGCTGTCCCAGTGGTGGTGGAGGGCGCGGAAGAGGCCCATACCCATACCCATGATGCCCAAGCCAATGTTACCTCCACCTCCGCCGCCGCCGCCGACCCCGTTGTTGCCACCGCCGAGGGACGACCACAACAGGAGGACGACGAGCGGGCGACCGAGGAGAGGTGCCCGGCGTGCAAAGAAGAAGTAGAAGGCGCGACGAACGAGGTGGCTGGAGATAAGGAGACGTGGATCCAGTGCGATGCGTGCAAGACGTGGTTTCACTGGAATTGCGCCGGGAATGGCGGCGACGCTCAGCAGGTTGATAAATGGTCCGTTCCCGCCTCCCTCCTTATTACCTTTTTTCTTTCTTTTGGAACATAAAAATATCACCCCATCATTCTAATATAATATGCTCGTTTTTGCATCCGTTTTTTTTCTCTTTTTTCTGTCTTTATTTTATTGACGTTGTTATTTTTAACTTTACCCTCCAGGTTTTGCGCGTCTTGCATGGCTGAGAACCCCTCCCGAATGGTGACGCTCAAACCCGCACCGACGCGGAAATCCTCTCGTAAGAGCAGTACGAGGGCAGTGCGAGTTCCTACCACCGACGCAGGAGGGGACACCCCCATGTTGGACGCAGGTGCTGCTGCCACTGCCGCAAGTACCATACCCTCCTCCGTCCCCACCACGCCTTCCGTCCCTGCACCTCCCTTGTCTGCTCCTCCCCGGAGTGACCTCACTCCGGCCGCTACAGCCATGCCACCCGAATTGAACAAATGGATTACCGTCGCACAGAGTAAGCCCTACAAACCCGACGCGTTCCGCCGCATGAAGGGCTACGAAGTCGGGCAGGAGTGGATATACGCCGATCCAAAGGCTCTGACCGAACCTGTTGTTATCGAAGTCCCCGAGGGCTTGGGGATGAAGATGCCCCCGAAGGAATACACCATTCGAGATGTGGCGGCGGACGTCGGACCCGATACTCCGCTCGAAGTCATAGGTGAGTCTCTGGAAGGCTTTTTTCATTTTCATTTTTGGGTTTAACCCTACTCCTTGAAGACGTTATCAGCCAGTCGACGTCGCCAAATTGGACTCTGGGCAAGTGGGCCGAGTACTACCATTCCCCGGCAACAGACAGGGACAAGATACGCAACGTGATCTCGCTTGAAGTGTCGGGTACCCTGCTTGGAGCGAAGATCCTACCCCCGCGGCTTGTCAGGGAGATCGACTGGGTGGAGAAGTTCTGGCCGCCCAACAAAAGGATCCCCGGGCAGTACCCCAAAGTACAGCTCTATTGCCTTATGAGCGTCGCGCAGTGTTGGACAGTGAGTAGACTCAACTCCAGGAACAAATTCACTAAATTCACCATGGACAGGATTGGCACATTGATTTTGCTGGGAGCTCTGTATATTATCACATCCTTCGTGGATCTAAAGTGGGTTCTGTCTTACCTTGAATCTACTCCACAGCTAAAAAGTCGCAGATATTCTACTTTATCCGACCGACCCCTGCTAACCTTGCCGCATATGAGCACTGGTACGTTCTCGAATACGTTAGAAGAGTGAGCATAACTTATACTTCTCATCCAGGTCAGGGACCAATATTCAAAATAGTACCTGGTTGGGCGATATGTGCGATGAAGTCGTCAAGGTCGAGTTGACAGAGGGAAACACTATGATCATCCCTACAGGGTGGATCCATGCTGTCGTATGCCCTCTTTCTTTCTTTCTCTTGCCACTCCTGACTGTTTTGCAAGTATACTCCGGTCGACACACTAGTTTTTGGTGGTAATTTCCTGCATTCTCTAAATATTAGTTCACGTACGTCACAAGCTCAGATCGCCTCCTATATTGACATTGGCATACAGAGCTCCGCTGTCGTGACATCGAAATTCGAACACGGGTGCCAAAGAAGTTCCGCTTCCCATTCCTGACCAAGTTCGTATCACATTTCCCCATATCTCATGGTTCTGAACTATACACAGATTATGTTGGTACGCGGGTGAGAAGTACCTCAGGGACCTAAAGGCAAAGGACGAACTACCTCCACGGATCCTCCGATCCCTCGATGCACTCGCCCGGTTCCTCGTTACCGAATCGCGAATAATAGAGAAAGGCACCGAAGCCGCCAAGCGTGAGGCAAGGGAGCAGGTTCCATACGAGAAAATCAAGGACCCTGCGAGCATGGCCCGGGAGCTGCGGTGGAGGGTACGAGCTGCTGCAGGTGTTGACTCGGGAGACGAACTCGAGGACGAGACAGGAGCGGCGGTGAAGAAGGAAGAAGCATCCAATGGGGCAATGGAAGTGGACCCTGCCACACCGCCAACCGGTGTGGCAGGAAGTGCCCTTGGAAAGAAGCGGAGGAGACAGGATGCGAAGCCGATGTTTCGGAATTGGCAGCCCCCCGAGTGGGAGAAGGTGGAGACTGTGCCCACGCGGGAGACACAAGCGGATTTCAGTGTCGAGGAAGATGCCGATGGTTGGATGAAGGGTGAGGGGCTTGCAGGGCAGGTGAAGAGGACGCTAAAAGTGAATGAAGTGTCCAAGATTCGGAGGTTGGGCAATGGCACGATCGAGCGGTATCGGGTCGTACGCACTGTTGAATATGTTGTACCAGGGAACATGGTCTAGAAGGAACTGCGATCTTTGCTGGGTGAATAACTGTTCTTACAATGGGTTCAAGTCTGAATGACCCATCAATAAGTCATGATTGATCCCGCTGTATTGGTGATACGAACTCTCAGTGGTATTTGTAATTGCAGTATTCGCGGTTAAACCCGGGGAGCGTATCGTACGTCCCGTTTGGCATGGCAAAGTGCAGAATAGCACCGTATTTACTCAACCTATTAACCAATTTCCAAAGTGGGTTTTTGGTGTACGCTTCGGACCATTCGCTCATTCGGGGTTGTAGACTTGCTTCGCCGACTCGAATCGTCAGAGACTGGGGAGTGTTCGGGCTGGTGGAGCACTCAAATATCCGAATGAATGCTAAGAGTGTCTCAATGAGTACCACCGTGTTTCCTGGGATGTTCATAGTGATCAAGCGTAATGAATCGAGGGAGCAAAATGCCGTGAAGAAGAAGGGGTAGAACCCAATCGGGACTTCATCTTCAATATGGAGGATAACCTCGCTCAACTGTGGAAGAGGAATGGAAGCGTCGATTGCGGGCCATGGAAAGCCCCATTCGTCAACGCTCGCCATTTGAATTTGGAGGCGGCGGAGGGTTTTGGCTGCTTTCGCGATAACATCGTAGGAAACACGCTGCTGAATGAAGTGGCCTCGTAGGTCCCTGAGCTTTGGCATCTCCCACGACGTGACGATCGGATAATTTATCCAATCTATTCGCGTAAGGTCGAGGACATGCAATAGTGGGAAGGAGAGACCTCGTAGGTTGTGAGACAAAGGTTCCCCGATATCATGCAGAATGAGGTATTGCAGATTAGTTTGACTCGATAAGGCAAGATGTTGCAGGAGCCCTTCGTAAAGACGAAGGGATGGAAACACATTTGGATACTGGTCATCATCGGGTTCGGGGTGACGATTTTGCATAATGCGGAGGTTGGGACAACGGCTCTCCAACTGCTTGAACGCTTGAGACGGAATAGGGTTCGACCCAGCCGCCTCTAATGCACCGCCAGAGTAATCAATTTCAAATGATAGGTGTTTGGTGTGCTCAAGGAGCACCGGAGCTTCAGAAGAGGCTCGTAGGAGAGCAGAGACCATAGTGGGTCGATATATGCGAATATTCTCATAGAGCAACGGGGTGGCAACCCTAAACCAGGACTTGGAAACTCTACTGAGGTTGAGCAATGTTTGTGTTCGACGTTTCCACTCTTCCAGAGATGGAAATTGCGTGTGGAAAGGCAGCGTCAAACGTTGTGCCCCGACGCTGGCCAAGAAATCACCGATAAGCCCATAATCGGATATGGAGTGTATAAATATATCCAAAAGGAGCTCATCAGGCAGCATTTGCGCGGAGATCGGATCTGCCATCTTGCTGAGGAAAAGCACGACTATCGATTTACACTCCAGCCTCCACGCCTCCACCGTTCCTTAACCCCGCCCCCCTGCACCTGAGTCGGAAGCAATGGGGCCTTGGGAACGTCTGCGAGCGGCACACAGCTTGCACCGGGATTCTATATATCCCGTAGCCTGACTCCGACTGTTGAGATGGATCGCGGGGAGTTCCCAAGGTTGCATTCGAGCGCAATTTGGCAGTGCTGCGCTGTGGAGCTTTGCCATCCATACCCTTCTCAGGATGCCAGACCGCTCTGCCACTATCTCGACCTCTTGAATATACTCCCAACTGAAAAGTTGCAGATATTCTACTTTATCCGACCGACCCCGGCTAACCTTGCCGTATATGAACACTGGTACGCCCTCGAATACGTTAGAAGAGTGATCATAACTTATACTTCTCATCCAGGTCAGAGACCAAAATTCAAAATAGTACCTGGTTGGGCGATATGTGTGATGAAGTCGTCAAGGTTGAGCTAACAGAGGGAAACACTATGATCATACCTACATGGTGGTACCATGCTGTTGTGTGCCCTCGTTCATTCGTTCTCTTGCCATTCCTGACTCTTTAACAAGTATACTCCGGTTGACACACTAGTCTTTGGTGGTAATTTCCTGCATTCTCTGAATATTAGTCTACGTACGTCACAAGCTCAGATCGCCTCATATATTGACGTTGGCAAACAGAGCTCCGCTGTCGGTCGTGACACCGAAATCCGAATACGGGTGCCAGAGAAGTTCCGCTTCCCATTCCTGACCAAGTTTGTATCACATCTTGGTGTATATCACGACTCTGAACTATACACAGATTATGTTGGTACGCAGGTGAGAAGTACCTCAGGGACCTAAAGGCAAAGGACGAACTACCTCCACGGATCCTCCGATCCCTCGATGCATTCACCCGATTCCTCGTTACCGAATCGCGGATAATAGAGAAAGGCACCGAAGCCGCCAAGCGTGAGGCAAAGGAGCAAGTTCCATACGAGAAAATCAAGGACTCCGCGAGCATGGCCTGGGAGCTGCGGTGGAGGGTACGGGCTGCTGCAGGTGTTGACTCGGGAGACGAACTCGAGGATGAGACAGGAGCGACGGTGAAGAAGGAAGAAGCAGCCAACGGAGCGATGGAAGTGGACCTTGCCACACCGGTTGGCGGTGTGGCAGGAAGTGCCCTTGGAAAGAAGCGGAGGAGGCAGGATGCGAAGCCGATGTTTCGGAATTGGCAGCCCCCCGAGTGGGAGAAGGTGGAGAACTGTGCCCACGCGGGAAACACAGGCGGATTTCAGTGTCGAGGAAGATGCCGAGGGTTGGATGAAGAGTGAGGGGCTTGCAGGGCATGTGAAAAGGACGCTGAAAGTGAATGAAGTGTCCAAGATTCGGAGGTTAGGTAATGGCACGATCGAGCGGTATCGGGTCGTACGCACTGTTGAATATGTTGTACCAGGGAACATGGTCTAGAAGAAACTGCGATCTTTGCTGGGCGGATAACTGTTCTTACAATGGGTTCAAGTCTGAATGGCCCATCAATAAGTCATGATTGATCCCGCTGTATTGGTGATACGTACTCTCATTGGTAATTGTGGTATTCGTAGTTAAACCAGGTGAGCGTATCGTACGTCCCGTTTGGCATGGCGAAGTGCACAATAGCACCGTATTTACTCAACACATGAACCAATGTTCGAAGTGTGTCGAAGTGGTACACTCCGGACCATTCGCTCATTCGGGGTTGTAGACTTGCTTCGCCGACTCGAATCGTCAGAGACTGGGGAGTGTTCGGGGTAGTGGAGCACACAAACATCCGAATGAATGCCACGAGTGTCATAATGAATGCCTTCATGTTTCCCGGGATGTTCATAGTGATCAAGCGTAATGAAGCGAGGGAGCAAAATGCCGTGAAGAAGCGGGGGTGGAATCCACTCAAGGCTTCATCTTCAATACGGAGGATAACCTCGCTCAAGTGTGGAAGAGGAATGGGAGCGTCGATGTCGGGCCCTGGAAGGCCCCATGAGTCGTCAATATTCGCCATTTGAATTTGGAGGCGACAGAGGGTTTTGGCTACTTTCGCGATAACATCGTAGGAGACACGCTGTTGATTGAAGCGCCCTCGCAGGTCCCTGAGTTTTGGCATCTCCCACGATGTGATGATCGGATCATCTATCCAATCTGTTCGCGTAAGGTCGAGGACGTGCAATAGTGGGAAGGAGAGGCCTTGTAAGTTGTGAGGCAAGGGTTCCCCGATATCATGCAGAATGAGGTATTGCAGATTAGTTTGACTCGATAAGACAAGATGATGCAGGAGCCCTTCGTAAAGACGAAGAGATGGCAACACATTTGGATACTGGTCATCATCGGGTTCGGGACGACAATTTTGCATAATGCAGAGGTTGGGACAACAGCTTTCCAACTGCTTGAACGCTTGAGACGGAATAGGGTTCGACTCGCCCGTCTCTAATGCACCTCCAGAGTAACCAATTTCAAATGATAGGTATTTGGTGTGTTCAAGGAGCACCGGGGCTTCAGAAGAGGCTCGTAGGAGAGCAAAGACCATCGTGGGTCGATATATGCGGATATTCTCATAGAGCAACGGGGTGGCAATCCTAAACCAGGACTTGGAAACTCTACTGATGTTGAGCAACGTTTGCGTTCGACGTTTCCATTCTTCCAGAGATGGAAATTGCGTGTGGAAAGGCAGCGTCAAACGTTGTGCCGCGACGCTGGCCAAGAAATCACCGATAAGCCCATAATCGGATATGGAGTGTATAAATGTATCCAGAAGGAGCTCATCAGGCAGCATTTGTGCTGAGATCGGATCCGCCATCTCGCTGTGGAAAAGCATGAGTATCGATTTACACCCAGCCTCCACTCCACCGTTCCTTAACCGTTCCCCCCTGCACCCGATTCTGAAGCAATGGGGCTTTCGAAACGTCTGCGAGCTGCACACAGCTTGCACTGGGATTTTATATATCCCGTAGCCCGACTCCGACTACTGAGATGGATCGCGGGGAGTTCCCAAGGTTGCATTCGAGCGCAATTTGGCAGTGCTGCGCTGTAGATATTTGACATCCATACCCTTCTCAGGATGCCAGACCGCTCTGTCACTTGGTGAGGAATGGGAAGCGGAACTTCTTTGGCACCCGTGTTCGAATTTCGATGTCACGACAGCGGAGTTCTGTTTGCCAATGTCAATATAGGAGGCGATCTGAGCTTGTGACGTACGTGAACTAATATTCAGAGAATGCAGGAAATTACCACCAAAGACTAGTGTGTCGACCGGAGTATACTTGTTAAAGAATCAGGAATGGCAAGAGAACGAATGAACAAGGGCATACGACAGCATGGATCCACCCTGTATGGATGATCATAGTGTTTCCCTCTGTCAACTCGACCTTGACGACTTCATCGCACATATCGCCCAACCAGGTACTATTTTGAATGTTGTTCCCTGACCTGGATGAGAAGTATAAGTTATGACCACTCTCCTAAAGCATTCGAGAGCGTACCAGTGTTCATATGCGGCAAGGTTAGCCGGGTCGGTCGGATAAAGTAGAATATCTGCAACTTTCAGTTGAGAGTATATTCAAACATTTCCCCATATCTCATGATTCTGAACTATACACAGATCATGTTAGTACGCAGGCGAGAAGTACCTTAGGGACCTAAAGGCAAAGGACGAACTACCTCCACGGATCCTCCGATCCCTCGATGCAC
>Ga0307515_10003085_pt1 | contig 35271 bp, 35 predicted proteins | sample 17_EM_MG_FD_194513 | JGI IMG/M metagenome (GOLD analysis project Ga0307515, IMG submission 194513) | Populus trichocarpa ectomycorrhiza microbial communities from riparian zone in the Pacific Northwest, United States - 17_EM | ecosystem: Host-associated > Plants > Roots > Unclassified | place... | reverse complement strand
CGCAGATTGCGCCCCGGCGGTGGCGCTTGCATACCCGGTCATGCTGTAGACTGGCATTCAACTTATCGCATTGCAAAATCGGATTATGTCAAAGCCGAAACCTGCCCCCTTGCCATCCGGCACCGTGGTTGGCGGGTACCAGATCATCAAGAAACTGGCAGCCGGCGGCTTCGGCGTGGTCTATCTGGCCGAAGACTCCGATCGCCACCTGGTGGCAGTGAAGGAATACCTGCCTTCCTCGCTGGCTGAGCGGGCTCCCGGCGAGTTGATGCCGCGCGTCAAGCCCGAGAAGCAGCCGCTGTATCGCCTGGGCCTGAAGAGCTTCTTCGAAGAAGGCCGCAACCTCGCGCAGATTTCGCACCCGAGCGTGGTTTCGGTGCTGAATTTCTTCCGCGAGAACGACACCGTCTACATGGTGATGAATTACCTGCAAGGCGACACCTTGCAAGATTTCATCGTCACCGCGCGCGACCTCAAGCGTGACAAGGTGTTCCGCGAATCGACCATCCGCTCGTTGTTCGACGAGATCTTGCGCGGCTTGCGCATCGTGCATCAGCACAAGATGCTCCACCTGGATATCAAGCCCGCCAACATCTTCATCACCAACGAGAACAAGGCGGTGTTGCTCGACTTCGGCGCCGCGCGCGAAGTGCTGAGCAAGGAAGGCAACTTCATCCGCCCGATGTACACGCCCGGCTTCGCCGCGCCCGAGATGTACCGCCGCGACGGCACGCTCGGCCCCTGGACCGATATCTACGCCGTGGGTGCCTGCATCTACGCCTGCATGCAGGGCTACCCGCCCAACGACGCGCCGCAGCGCATCGAGAAAGACCGCCTCGCGCTGTCGCTCTCGAGGCTGCGCAATGTGTACTCCGACAACCTGATCGAAGTCACCGAGTGGTGCATGTCACTCGATCCCCTTTCGCGCCCACAAAGCGTGTTCTCGCTGCAAAAAGAGCTGGCGCGCGAGACCGAGCGCCGCTATACCAAGTTGAGCTTCAGTGAACGCTTGAAGCTGCAGCTTGAAAACCTGACCACGGGCGCGAAGGCGTAAGCAACGACATGCAATTCACGGTCTATCAGGTCAGCCGAAAAGGCGGCCGCGAGAAAAACGAAGACCGCATGGGCTATTGCTACACGCGTGATTCGGGTTTGTTCGCCCTGGCCGATGGCATGGGCGGCCACCCGGAGGGCGAAGTGGCTTCGCAGCTCGCCTTGCAGACGCTGGCGGCCATGTTCCAGCGCGATGCCAAGCCCACGCTGAAGGAGCCGATGCGCTTCCTGCACGAAGCCATCATTGCCGGCCACCACCAGCTGCTGCGCTACGCCACGCAGAAGGCCCTGATCGACACCCCACGCACCACCATCGTGGCCTGCGTGCTGCAAGGCAACAACGCCTATTGGGCGCACTGCGGCGACTCGCGCCTGTATCTGGTTCGCGGCGAAAAGCTGGTGGCTCGCACCCGCGACCACTCTTATTCCGAATTGCAGGAAACCATGAGCCACGTCGTGCCCATGGGCGAGCGCTTCAACCGCAACGTGCTGTTCACCTGCCTGGGCAGCCCCGGCAAGCCGGTGGTCGACACCGTCGGCCCGCTGGTGCTGCAAAGCGGCGACCGCCTGCTGCTTTGCTCCGACGGCCTGTGGGGTACCGTCACCGACGCCGAGATCACCGACCAGCTGGCCAAGAACACCATTGCCGACGCCGTGCCCGAGCTCGTCGAGCAGGCGCTGCGCAACGGCGGCGCCAAGAGCGACAACGTGTCGGTGTTGGCCGTGGAGTGGGAGTCGGCCGAAGACCGTGACAGCCAGAGCGCCATCTCCACCCAGACGCTGGGCGAAGAGGTGTTCGCGTCCACCATCCAGGCGAGCGTGCTCGGCCAGGACCCTCCGGACGAGCTCGACGAAGCTGAAATCGAGCGCTCGATCCGCGAGATCAACGAGGCCATTCGGCGCTCGTCGCAGAAGAAATCCTAGAAGCCAGAGCCCTGCGGGGCCGGTGTGGGAGCGTGGACAATACGCTCCATGACATTCCAACGCACCCAAGCTCGGGCCGCGGACGCGCTGCGCCCGGTCACCATCACCCGCCACTACACCAAGTACGCCGAAGGTTCTGTGCTGATCGCCTTCGGCGAGACCAAGGTGCTGTGCACTGCATCGGTCGAAGAGCGGGTGCCGCCGCACAAGCGTGGCAGCGGCGAAGGCTGGGTGACGGCGGAGTACGGCATGCTGCCGCGTGCAACGCACACCCGCGGTGATCGCGAAGCGGCTCGCGGCAAGCAGAGCGGCCGCACGCAGGAGATCCAGCGCCTCATCGGCCGTTCCTTGCGTTGCGTATTCGACCTCAAGAAGCTGGGCGAGCGCACGATTCACCTCGACTGCGACGTGATCCAGGCCGATGGCGGCACCCGCACTGCGGCCATCACCGGCAGTTATGTGGCAGCGGTCGACGCTGTGCGCTGGCTGCAGAAGCAGGGGCTGATCGTCGACTCGCCCATCCGCGAAGCCATCGCCGCCATTTCGGTGGGCGTGGTCGAAGGCACGCCCTTGCTTGATCTCGAATACGTCGAAGACTCGGCCTGCGATACCGACATGAATGTGGTGATGACCGAAGCCGGTGGCTTCGTGGAGGTGCAGGGCACCGCCGAGGGTGCCGCCTTCTCGCGTGCCGAGATGGACGCGCTGCTGGGCCTGGCCGACAAGGGCATTCGCGAACTGGTGGCTGCACAGCGCGCCGCATTGGCAGCCTGACTCTATGCGTCTGGTGCTGGCGTCGAACAACGCCAAGAAGCTCGTCGAGCTGCAGGCTCTTTTCTCGCCGCTCGGCCTGGAGCTGGTGACGCAAGGCAGCCTCGGCATCTCTGAAGCCGAAGAGCCTTACGTCACCTTCGTCGAAAACGCGCTGACCAAGGCGCGACATGCGGCGCAGCATGCCAACGCCGCAGCCATTGCCGACGATTCGGGCCTGTGCGTCGATGCGTTGGGCGGTGCGCCGGGTGTTCTGTCGGCGCGCTACGCCACGCTGTTCAATCGGCCCAAGAGCGACGACGAGAACAACCGTGTGCTGCTGGAGAACATGGCGTCGCACACCGACCGGCGCGCCCGCTTCGTCAGCGCCTTGGTCGCGGTTCGCTCAGCCGATGACCCCGAGCCGCTGATCGCCTTCGGCCGCTGGGAGGGCGAGGTGCTGCGAGAGCTGCGTGGCGAGGGCGGATTCGGCTACGACCCGCTGCTGTTCATCCCATCACTCGGGCAGACGGTGGCCGAGTTGGGTGCCGAGAAGAAGAACATCCACAGCCACCGTGCCATCGCGTCGCGCCAGATGCTGGCGCTGATGCACGAGGTCTGGCGCCTTGGCTGACATCCCCATCGTTGCAGCGTCGGGGGTCGAGAACGCCACCGATCTGCTTTCGCGCTACATGCGACCCGGCGTGCTGAGCCTGGGCGCGATGCCGCCGCTGTCGCTCTACGTGCACTTGCCGTGGTGCCTGAAGAAGTGCCCGTATTGCGACTTCAATTCCCATGAATTGTTGGCCCCCAAGACGCCTGCGGCGCCGCCCCCCCAAGGGGGAGTGTCCGGCTTGGGGCGGCCCGGTGCCGCACAGCGCGACGGCCTTCCAGAGGCCCGCTACCTGGAAGCCCTGCGCGCCGACCTTGAAGCCGCGCTGCCCTTCATCTGGGGTCGCCGCGTGCACAGCATCTTCATCGGTGGCGGCACGCCCAGCCTGTTTTCACCGGCCAGCATCGACCAGCTGATCACCGACATCCGCGCCCGCCTGCCGCTGGAGCCCGGCTGCGAGATCACGCTCGAAGCCAACCCCGGCACCTTCGAGCGCGACCGTTTTCGCGGCTACCGTGCCGCAGGTGTCACGCGCCTGTCCATCGGCGTGCAGAGCTTCAACGACGAAAAACTCAAGGCCATCGGGCGTGTGCACGATGCCGCGCAGGCGAGGGCGGCGGTGGAAGAAGCGCGCGAGGCCTTCGACACTTTCAACATCGACCTGATGTACGCGTTGCCGGGCCAGACGCCCGATGAGCTGAGGGCTGACTTGCAGCAAGCGCTGGCCTACGCGCCGCCGCATCTGTCGATCTATCACCTGACGATCGAGCCGAACACTTTCTTCGCCAAGCACCCGCCTGCCGTCCCCGACGACGACACCGCCTTCGACATGCTCGACGCCATCACCGAGCAAGCTGCTGCATCAGGGCTCGAGCGCTACGAGGTCTCGGCCTTTGCCCGCCCCGGCCACCGCTGCGTGCACAACCTGAACTACTGGCAGTTCGGCGACTACCTCGGCATCGGTGCCGGCGCACACAGCAAGCTCAGCTTCCCCCACCGTGTCGTGCGGCAGACGCGCTTTCGCGACCCCGCGAAATACATGGACCAGGCGCTGGCCGGCGCCGCGATCACGCAAGACGAAGAAGTGCCGCGCGACCAGTTGCCCTTCGAGTTCATGCTGAATGCGCTGCGGCTCAAAGAAGGCTTCGAACTCGCCCGCTTCACCGAGCGCACCGGCTTGCCGTTGACGGTGCTACAGCGGGCTCTTGCCGAGGCGGAGCAGCGCCAGTGGATTGTTCGAGACTTGCAGTGGTTGCGGCCCACGCCCAAGGGGTTTGATTTCTTGAATGACCTGCAAATGCTGTTTCTCGCCTAGATGCGGCTTGCGCGTCGCGTGCGGCTTGTCACGCTAGCCGGGTGGAGTGCTGGCGGTACCTCGGCGATACTGTTTCCACCCGTTTTTCCACTTCAGCGCATGAACAAACCCGCTTGCTTCCATGTCAGTGAACGGTGGTCTCCCAAACGAAGCAGCTTCATTGCTTCTTGGCGCTGGCCTGGGGCTTTGTGTCTGGCTGTTGGCCTTGTCGGTGGCCAGGCGTTTGCAGGGCCTGCGACCATCAACCCGGTCGAAGAAAAAGAAGCGCTTCCCTATCCGGCGGATCAGCCGGGGCGGCCTGCCCTCCTGCAACAGATCAAGACTCGCTATGAAGCACCGGGCTTCATTGGTGAAAGCCAGTCCGGGTGGTTGTGCGGGCGACGCGGTGACATTGTCTGGAGCCAAACCAGTTCTTCAACCTTGATGCCTTTCCGGGTGCTGTCTGCGCGATTTCGGGCGGAGCTCGAAAAGGCCCACTACCCCGTGCCCGTGATTTCGGATTCGATGTTCGAAGAAAAGAAGGAGGGTGCGGCTGACAACGGTGGGAAAGACAAACTGCAGGTCGGCGTGCTGGTCAAGGAAATCGCCCTGAACCTTTGCGCCAAAGGCGGCAACACCTTGACCGGCGAGGCTTACCTCAAGCTCTACTGGCAGGTGTTTGCGCCTGAGCAGAAGAAGGTGGTGTTCGAGACCACCACCGAAGGCCGCTTTCAAACCGGCACTACGCCCGTGCAGGGTCTGCCTTCGACCATCACTGCGAATGCGTTTGGCTCTGCCGTCAAGAACATGCTGGCCGATCCGGGGTTTCAAAAGGCTGTTTCAACACCTGCCGATCCCAATTTGCTTGCTGCGAAGGGCCCTGCCAAGGCGGCCTCGGCCAGCACCGAAAAGATGGATGTAGACGGTGCGAAGGCCAGCGATGAATCGCTGCCCCAGAAGATCACGCAGTTGCGCTCGGGTGTGGCGACCGTTGTGGCCGACAGCAGAACCGGCAGCGGCTTCTTCATCGGCAAGAGTGGCCTGCTGCTGACCAACCAGCACGTTGTGGGGAAGACGCAGTTCGTGAAGGTTCGCTTGGCGACGGGGCGGGAACTGATCGGCGAGGTGTTGAGATCCGATACATCACGTGACGTTGCACTCATCAGGACCGAACCGGCAGGGGTGCCGCCCATCCCTGTGCGGACCACCGACCCCGCGATCGGCGAAGACGTTTTCGCGCTGGGCTCACCCTTGGGGGACAAGTTCAACACGACCCTGACCAAGGGCATCCTCGGCGGGATTCGCGAATTCAACCAACAGAACTACCTGCAAAGCGATGTCGCCGTTTCACCGGGCAGCAGCGGTGGCCCGTTGTTGGACAAGTCGGGCCAGGTCATTGGCATCACGGTCAGCGGGTTGGTGGGCAGGGGCGTGTCGGGCATGAGTTTCTTCGTGCCCGTCGTCGATGCGCTCGACAAGCTCGGGCTCTCGATGGTCGTTGCCAAGTAGCCAGAGTCTGGGGGCGCGTTGCTCCCCTAAGAACGCGCTGGCTTTTTCTCCATGCGTCCGTCGGACGGGTGGCTCGAGGTCTGTTTGCGCGCTTTCTTCACAGGCGGGTGCAGCGCCTGCATCGACAACTCCAGTTCTTCATGCAGCCACTGGCGCAGCGCATCCAGCGGCGGCCAGTCGCGCAGGGCTGGCGGGTACACCAGGTGATAGACGTAGGCGGCCTCGAAGTCGATGGTGAGGGGCGACAGTTGCACCAATCGCCCGTCCGAGAGCGCGTCGGCGGCCAGCAGTTCGCGTGACACGGCCAGCCCCAGGTTCTGCTCGGCGGCTTGCAGCATCAGCCCGGCGTCGTTGAAGCTGGCCACGGGGACGACGCGGGTCCGAAGGCCCGCTGCCGAGAACCATGCTTCCCACACGTCGCTGTCGCCCAGCAATGGCTCGCGCGCCAGCACTTCGGGTTGGGCATCGCGAAGTTGCCGTGCGGCAGCCGGCGAACCCACCACGACGAAGTGCATCGGTTTGTCGAATAGCCGCTCGGACGCCAGGCCGGGCCAGGGGCCGATGCCTTGCCGCAGCGCCGCATGAAAACCTTCGCGCTGCAGATCCACGATCTGCGGTGTGGCGTCGATCTCGAGCGCGAGCTCGGGGTGGCGTTCTCGCCATCGTCCCATGCGCGGCAGCAGCCAGCGGTTGGCGAAAGACGGCAGCATGCTCACGCGCAGCCGTTGCGCGGCGCCGCTGGCAGCCGCAGCGGCTGCCTGCACGCCATCGTCGATCTGCGCCAGCGCGGGCTCCACGCTGCGCAGCAAAGCCTGGCCGGCTGCGTTGAGCACCACGCGCCTGCCGCGCCGGTCGAAGAGCGCAAAGCCGAGCTGCTCTTCGAGCCCGCGAATCTGCTGGCTCACGGCGCTGTGGGTGAGGTGCAGCGTCTCGGCCGCAGCCCGCAGGTTTTGCGCCTTCGCCACGGCGCGAAAAGCGGGCAGGGTTTGCAAGGGGAGTCTGGCCATCTGGTAAGCATAACTTACCAATTGGTGAAGAACTATGCGATTCCATCCCAGCCACTGGGCTCCTATGCTTACCAGCACGCTGAAAACGAATGGAGCCCACACCATGAACACCAGTCCCCTTTGCTGCAATGGCGTTGATGTGTCACGCGTCGCGACGCACCGCCCCGTCAACCCGATTGCGCAACTCTGGCAAGCGATTGCGGCGCGCTGGGCCGCTCACCTCGAAGCGGAACGCCAGGCCCATGAGTTCGATTTCGCGGTCGATCTGAGCGCCGACACGCTGCGCGACATCGGCGCGCCCGAGCAGATGATCTCGCGTGCCGTCGAGCGCCGGGAAGAACGCGATCGGCGCGTCTACGAGCCGCTGCGGCAGTGGCGCAACGGCTGAAGGTGAGGCAGGCGGCCGAAGCCGTTCAGACCCGGGTGGTCGACAAGCCGGCGGTGCTGCGCAAGCGCTCGATCAGCTTGGGTGCGATCTGCGTGAGCGGCAGCACTTCATGCGCCGCGCCCGCGTTGATGGCCTCGCGCGGCATGCCGAAGACCACGCAAGTGGCTTCGTCCTGCACGTAGTTGTAGCTGCCGGCGTCGCGCAATTCCTTCATGGCCTTGGCGCCATCGGCACCCATGCCGGTGAGCATGATGCCCAGTGCGTTGGGGCCGACCACGCGCGCGGCAGACTTGAACAGCACCTCCACCGAGGGCTTGTGCCGGTTCACCGGCTCGCCGTCTTGCACACGGGCGATGTAGTTGGCGCCGCTGCGCTCCACACTCAGGTGGAATCCGCCCGGGGCGATGTAGGCATGGCCGGGCAGGATGCGCTCGCCGTCGCGCGCTTCGGCGACGCGAATCTTGCACAGCCCATCGAGCCGCGCCGCATAGCTCTTGGTGAAGCCGGGCGGCATGTGCTGCGTGATCACCACCGCCGGCGAATCGGGCGGCAGGTTGACCAGGAATTCCTTGGTGGCTTCGGTGCCACCGGTGGAGGCGCCGATGAAGATGATCTTCTCGGTCGACAGCCGGCCGATGGAAGCCACCGGCGCGGCGGGCTTGGCTGCGGCGGCGGGTGTGCCGGGCGCCGGCGCAGGCACGTGGTGCGTCTTGCGGATGTGCGCCTTGGCGGCAATGCGGACCTTGTCGGTGATGTCTTCGGCCAGCAGGCGCAGGCCATCGGCCACACCGATCTTCGGCTTGGCAACGAAGTCCACGGCGCCCAGTTCCAGCGCGCGCAGGGTCACGTCGGCACCGCGCTCGGTCAGCGTCGACACCATCACCACCGGCATCGGGCGCAGGCGCATCAGCTTGGCGAGGAAGTCGATGCCGTCCATGCGCGGCATCTCGATGTCGAGCGTGATCACGTCCGGGTTGAGGTTGCGGATCATCTCGCGCGCCACCAGCGGGTCGGCTGCGGCGCCGACGCATTCCATGTCGACTTGTCGATTGATGATCTCGGTCAGCAGGCTGCGCACCAGCGCCGAGTCGTCTACCACCACCACGCGTGTCTTTGTCATGTTGTCTCTCTCGTGCGCAATGTCTCGTTGCGTCAGAACAGGTCCACCGAGCCGCCGCCGGTGCTTGCCGGCACGGCCTTCTGCACGGCTGCGCGGTCTTGTGCGAGCAGGGCATCGGTATTCGTCGGCGCGAGGCGCTTGACCATCGCCTTGCCGCTGCCGGGCAGGTAGCAGACCTTGCGCGGGTAGACGTCGAGCACGTCCTTCGACACCACGGGAATGCGCTCGGTCTTCAGATAGTCCATCACGAAGTTGGTGTTGCGCTCGCCCACGTTCATCGTGGTCATGCCGCTCACGACCTGGCCGCCGCCGAAGACCTTGGCTTCCATGGTCATGCGCGAGGCGCCGCGCTTCATCATCTCGTTGATCAGCAGTTCCATCGCGTACGAGCCGTAGCGGCCCGAGTCGCCGGCGCCGTCGGGCAGCATGAAGTGGTTCATGCCGCCGACCTTGGCGTTGCGGTCGTACAGGCAGGCGGCGATGCACGAGCCCAGCGTGGTCATGATCAGCATGTCTTCGTTGTGCACGAAGTATTCGCCCGGCAGGATCTTCACCGCATCGTTCTTGAAGTGCGCGTCGTAGAAGAAGAACGAGGCCTCGCCCGGCTTGCGCGCCTGGGCCTTCAGCTTTTCAAGGCGCGAGCCGGCGGCAGGGTTCAAGGATGAGATCAATGCCATGGTGTTCCGATATCGGTATGGAATGGGCGCGGCTTGAGTGTCGGCACCGTGAGGCTGCGCTCAAACCCGCTCGTAGACCGTCTTGCCACGCAAGCGGAACAGGTCCTTCGACTCGGTGAAGTTCTCCGAGTGGCCCACGAACAGCAAGCTCTTGGGCTTCATCACGCCATGGATGCGCTCCAGCACGCGGCGCTGCGTGGGGGCGTCGAAATAGATCATCACGTTGCGGCAGAACACGATGTCGAAGGGCTCGCCCAGCGACCAGCGTGTTTCCATCAGGTTGTGCGTGCGGAACTCGATCAACCGTGCCAGCTCGGGCTTCACGCGGATCGAGCCGCTGTTCGCGCCCTTGCCGCGCAAGAAGTGCGCACGCAGCCGCTCGGGTGAGAGACCGCGCGCATCGGCACCGTAGACGGCGCGGCTGGCGGTGGCCAACACCTTGGTGTCGATGTCGCTGGCGACGATCTTGACCGAACCGGTGGAGCCCAGCGCTTCGGCGCAGGTCATCGCGATCGAATAGGGCTCTTCGCCCGTCGAGGCGGCGTTGCACCAGATGCGCAGGCCCGAGCTGGTGCGCGCCTTCAGGTCGGCGGCGAGCACCTGGAAGTGGTGCTCTTCGCGGAAGAACGAAGTCAGGTTGGTGGTCAGGCAGTTCACGAACTCCTGCCATTCCGGGTCGGTGGCCGCGGCGCTTTCGAGCGACTTCAGGTACTGGCCGAACGATTGCTGCCCCATGTCGCGCAGGCGGCGCGACAGGCGGCTGTAGACCATCGCCTGCTTGCCCGCATGCAAGCTGATGCCGGCGTGCTGATAGATCAGCTGGCGCACGCGGTCGAAGTCCGCCGTGCTGAAGCCGAACTCCTGTTCCCCACGATCAGCGCCCACTGCATTGCGCAGGGCGGACAGTTCGGCGGGGGATGCGGCTGCACTCATGAAGGCTCCAGACAGGGTCGTTCTTGCGGATGGCCCGGCGCTTGTGCGCAGGGGCTCTCCGGGGTTTATCGGTCTGAAGTCTGCTGGGCTTGAGGCGTGGCAAAACCCCAAGATGGCGGGTATTCACGTTTCAAATCGATGCGATTGGGCGAAGTGGGCACGATAGACTGGGCTGTAACAAATTCACGCCGTGTCGCAACCCCCAGCATCCACAGAACCCTCACAGCTCAAGCTGGGAGCGGCTTTGCAGTTGCTGACGCAGTCGGGCCATGCGCTGCCCAACTTGAACGACGTGGGCTCGGCCGTGTGGCTGCAGGCCGTGATCGACGCGCTCTGCGACCTTTCCAGCCGCGACCCGCTGACCGGCCTGGCCAATCGCCGCCACTTCGAAGTGGCGCTGGCCCGCGAGATCGACCGTGTAGCGCGTGCCGGTGAGCCGGCCCTGGTGCTGATGGTCGACATCGACCGCTTCAAGCTCGTCAACGACACCCACGGCCATGCCGCCGGCGACCTGGTGATCCAGGCCGTGGCGATGTGCCTGATGGAATGCGTGCGGCCGATGGACACGGTGTCGCGTTTCGGTGGCGAAGAGTTCGCCATCATCCTGCCCAACTGCCCTCCGGCCTTCGGCCAGACCGTGGCCGAGCGCATTCGCCGCAAGGTCGAGCATCGCGAGGTCGTGATCGGGTTGAATGAGGTTCTGAAGGTCACCATCAGCCTGGGTGGCGCCTTTGCCCCGCAGTGGGTGCGTTCATCGGCGCCGCTGTGGATCGAGCGTGCCGACCAGCAGCTCTACCGCGCCAAGAGCGAAGGCCGCAACCTCGCCTGCCTCGAGATGCCGCCGGTCTCGCTGGTCAGCGCTGAAGAAAAGGGCCTGTTGTTCGCCATCTCGCAGTTTCCCGATACCGAGAATTCATGAGCACCCCCACCAACTCACCTGCGTCGCCGCCTGCCAAGCGCGCCCGCATCCTCGCCGTGACCAGCGGCAAGGGCGGTGTGGGCAAGACCTTTGTCTCGGCCAATCTGGCGGCGGCATTGGCCCGCCGCGGCGAGCGCGTGCTGGTGCTCGACGCCGACCTGGGCCTGGCCAACCTCGACGTGGTGCTCAACCTCTTCCCCAAGATCACGCTGCACGACGTATTCACCGGCAAGGCCTCGCTCGAAGATGCCATCTTGCCCGCGCCGGGCGGTTTCTCGGTGCTGCTCGCGGGCTCGGGCCTGGTCGAGTACTCGCGCCTCACGGCCGAGATACGCGAGCAGCTGCTGAAGATCATCGAGGTGGTGGCGCCGCGCTACGACCGCATCCTGCTCGACACCGGCGCCGGCATCTCCGACGTGGTGCTGTTCGCGGTCTCGCTCGCGACCGAGGTGCTGGTCGTGGCCACGCCCGAACCCACCTCGCTCACCGATGCCTACGCCACCATCAAGGTGCTGGCCACGCAACAGCAGCGCAGCGCCATCGCGCTGGTGGTCAACCAGGTCAGCCGCAGCGGCGAAGGCCGCGTGATCCGCGGCCAGCTGCAGCAGGTGATCGACCGCTTCGTCACGCCGGCTTTGCCGGCAGGCAGTGCGGCCGTCAAGCTCGAACTGCTCGGCGAGATTCCCACCGACACGGCGGTGCGCGAAGCCGTGCAGCGCCGCCAGCTCCTGCTCGAAACCTTGCCGGGCAGCGAAGCGGCCAAAGGCATCGTGGCCATCGCAGCCAAACTCGCCAGTCCGTGAACCCGAGCTGAACTTGAATCAATGAACGACTCGACCCGCCCTGCAACCGCATATGAATGGGTCGGCGGTGAAGCTGCCGTTCGCTCACTCGTCGACCGCTTCTACGACCTGATGGACCTGGAGCCTGTGTTCGCCGCTCTGCGCGCATTGCACCCGACCATGCTGGACGGTTCGCGCGACAAGCTCTTCTGGTTTCTGTGCGGCTGGTTGGGCGGCCCGGCTCACTACGTCGATCGTTTCGGCCACCCGTTCCTGCGGGCACGGCATCTGCCGTTCGCCATCGGCATCGCCGAACGCGATCAGTGGATGGCTTGCATGAAGCAGGCGATGGCCGAGGTGATCGTCGATCCGGTTCTGGCCACCCGGCTTGAAGAATCATTTTTCAAGACAGCCGATTTCATGCGGAACAAGTAGGCCCCCCAGTCGCTGTCGCTCCTGCCCCCGAGGGGCGCCGCCCATCGGCCCGGGAGACCCGTGCTTTGGGCGTGGCTTGATGGGTGCGTCGCTTCGCTTGCACTTTAGGTTGGGGCTCGGAGCAGTATGACCAAGGCGCCGCTTCCTCCTTCCGCTGGCCGTGCCTGCACGAAGGCGAGTACTTCCTGCTTCTGCACCAGCCAGCTGCGGACCTTGGTCTTCAGCACCGGTTCGCGGCCCGGCGAGCCATGGCCCTTGCCGTGGACCACGCGCACACAGCGCAGCCCGCGCTGCGTGGCGTCCCGCAGAAACTCTGCCAGCTGGTCGCGTGCTTCATCGCGGCGCAGGCCATGCAGGTCGAGCTGCGCCTGAATGGTCCAGCCGCCTCGGCGCAGCTTGCGCAAGACATCCAGGCCGATCTCCATGCGCCGGTATGACAGCGTGTCGTCGGTTTCCAGCAGGCTGTCGACGTTGAACTCATCCGAGATGGTTTCGCGCAACGCGGTCTGCTCGTCGCGCTGGCGCTGACGAGGTTCGGGCTCGGGCGGGCGCGGGGCGGTGCGGGCTCGGCGCGTGTCGGGCAGCGCTTGCACCGGGCCCACGCTCAGCGAGAACAGGTTGCGCTCGCGGCGCAGCCTGGCTTCTTCTTCACGTTGACGCGCCGCGCGTTCGGCTTCTTCGCGTGCAGCCTTCTGCAGCGCGATCTTGAGCGCGCCGAGATCGCTCAGGCTGTGTGCTTTCTTGGGGTCGTTCGCGGTCACGATGAAAGCTTACCTTCGACGAATAAGACACCCGTGCAGAGCGGCGAAGCGACAATCTTTGGCCCATGCATCGCCGTTGCCAATAAGGCCTATCGCAGTTGCAACGAGATGCTGCCAAGAAGTGTCAACTCGAACACAAAACACCAGTGGCAATGAATTGGTATGCAAACTGCTGCCAGTTGTCGGCTGGTGAGCAAGTGTGTCGCGAGTTCGATGCGGGTGTTTGTTCAGCCGCCCACCGCCTTGCTGCGTTGGGTTCAATCAAAAAGAAGTACCAGGAGTTTCTCTACATGAAGACTTGCATGAAGTCGCCGCGCTTGCGCGTGGACTTTGCGCTAACCACCCTGATCCTGCCGCTTGTGCTTGTTTTGTCGGCCTGTGGTGGTTCCCAAAGTGGAAGCGATTCCAATACCTCGACGGCTCCGGCGGAAACACCAGCCACGCCTGTCACCCCCGCCGGCTACACGCCGCTGAGCTGGGCCGAGCAGCAGCCGGCCACGCAGTACGCGCTTGCTAACGGCACGCTCGTCACCCGCGTCGGCGGCCGCACGCGCGACCGCCATGCACGCGAGCAGCCGGACCCGGCCGCCGCCGGTGGTGACCCCTACACCAACTTCGCCGCCCACTACTTCGAGCGGCGCTCGCACGAGGTGACGATCTACGACAACGCGGCGCCCGACAACTCCGGCAACCGCGTGCTGACCATCGTCGTGCGCCCGCAGTGGTGGCTGTACGGCACCAACTTTCGCCACAGCTACATCGGCCGGCGCGACAGCGACAAGCTCGGCCCGACCGCTGTGGCGCTGTATGGCGACAACGGTGGCATGAAGCTGCTGCCGGCGTTCTCGCTGCCGTCCGGCAAGGAATATGCCGCGCCGATCTCGCAGGCCGACTACGACGCGCTGCCCGGCGATCCGCAGCAGACCAACGATGCGCAAGACCTCAACGTGCCGCCCAAGGACGGCGAGTTCGTGCTGATCAAGCGCATCACGCGCTCGGCTTCGCTGAACCGCAACCTGAAGGCGGGCGACCTGGTTGAGTTCGAGCTGGGCATCTTCCTGTCCGGCAAGCACGACGACGTGCTCGGCCGCTTCAACTACTACTCCGACGTGATGGTCTACCAGGTCGGCAAGACCGGCGTGCTCCCGTGGTACCGCGGGCAGGCGACGGACGTGGCGATCCCCTGGGACTCGCACGCGATTCCGGTGGGCGCCCTGAGCGGCGGCACCATGATGACGCTGCAGGAAGACACCTCGAACAACCCCGAGGCCAACTTCCTGCAGGCCGGCACCAACATCGCCGGCATCAACATCCAGCCCTTCCTCGAAGGCCGGCGCCTGTTCCACACCTCCTTCCTGACCGGCTCGCACACCGAGACGGGCAACCCGACGCTGTTCAGCACGCAGGCGGGCAAGGCGGGGCCGAACTTCCAGCAGCCGTCATGCATCTCATGCCACTTCGCCAACGGCAAGAGCTCACCCGAGCTGGCAACACCGCTGTCGACGATGGTGGTGCTGACCGGTGACGTCGACAGCAGCGGCAAGATCGTGACCGATGCGCGCTTCGGCGGGCGCCTGTCGCAAGGCCTGGTCACCGAGAACAAGGTGACCTATGACGGCCGCCAGGCGCTGCTGAAGATCGACAGCTACCAGGACACCGCCGGCCAGTACGGCGACAAGGCCGCCTACACGCTGCAGAAGCCGCACTACACGCTCACCGATGTGAGCGGCAAGGCGCTCGACATGCCCGCGCGTATGTCGGTGCGCACTGCGCCGCACCTAGCGGGCATGGGCCTGCTCGAAGCCGTGCCCGAGGAGCAGATCGAAGCCCTGGCCACCGCCAGTGTCAGCGACCCGGACGGCGCCGTCGGCCGCCTGCAGATCGTCACCGACCTGATCGACTCGAAGCTCAAGCGCGTGGGCCGCTTCGGCTGGCGCGGCACGGCGGCCAGCGTGCAGCAGCAGACCGCTTCGGCGCTCAACAGCGACATGGGTGTGACGACCACCCTGCTGCCCAAGCACCTCTGCGGCCAAGCCACCGACGGCACCGCCTGCCGCAGCGCCGATGCCAAAGGCGCGGAGCTGAACGACAAAGACCTCGAGCTGCTGGTGCGCTACACCAGCCTGCTCGCCGTGCCGCCCCAGCGCCACTTCAAGGGCGAACAGCCGCTGGCGATCTACAACGAGACCATCGTCGCGCAAACGGCCGAGCAGACCGCGGCGCAAGTCGCCGCCGAGAACGCGATGCAAGACCGCGTCGCAAGCGGCAGCCAGCTCTTCGCGCAGGCTCGCTGCACCGCCTGCCACGTGCCGACGCTGACGACCGGTGCCAAGCACCGCTTCGTCGAACTGAAGAGTCAGACCATCCACCCCTACACCGACCTGCTGCTGCACGACATGGGCCCGGATCTGGCCGACAACTTCCCGCAGGGCGTGGCCTCGGCCCAGGAATGGCGCACCGCGCCGCTGTGGGGCATCGGCCTGTTGCCGAGCCTCGATGCCAAGACCCGCTACCTGCATGACGGCCGCGCACGCACGCTCGAAGAAGCCATCCTCTGGCACGGCGGCCAAGGCCAGGCCAGCCGCGACCGATTCAAGGCGATGAGCGCCGACGATCGCCAAAAGCTGATCGATTTTCTGAAGTCTCTTTGAGAACCCGACCCATGAATCCTGTTTCAGTCTCCAGTCGTCTTGCCCGCCGCCGGTTGATGGCGGGCATGCTGTTCGGCAGCGTGCTCTCTGCCTGCGGCGGTAGTGGTGGCGGTGGCGGAGCGGGGGGCACCAGCCCCGCGTTTTCGTCCACAGCGACCAAGAGTGCGAAGCGCGGCATCGCCTATGACCTCTCTGCGGCCGCCGACCTGTCCGCGCTCTCGCCGGGCGTGAGCTGGTGGTACAACTGGAGCGCCAAGCCCAACACGGCCGTGGCCAGCGATTACCGCACGCGCTATGGCATGGACTTCATGCCGATGCTGTGGAACGGCAGCTTCAATGACGCCGAGATCGAGGCTTACCTCAAGGCCCACACCGACATCAAGTACCTGCTGCTGCTCAACGAGCCCAACCTCACCGACCAGTCCAACCTCACGCCGGCGCAGGCCGCGGCGCTGTGGCCGCGCTACGAGGCGATTGCCGCGCACACAGGCGTCAAGCTCGTCGGCCCGGCCATCACCTGGGGCACGATGGCGAACTACAGCGACCCCGTCGTGTGGCTCGACGCCTTCTACACGGCCTATCGCAGCGCCAACGCGAATCGTGACCCGCAGATCGACTACATCGCCTTCCACTGGTACGACTACGGCCTGGCCACCCAGCTCGACCGCCTCGTCAAATACGGCAAGCCCTTCTGGGTCACCGAATTCGCCAACTGGCACAACGGCGATGGCACCGCCCAGATCGACACCGTCGACAAGCAGAAGGCCCAGATGACCGACCTGGTGGCCACCTGCGAAGCCCGCGCCGACGTGTTCCGCTACGCCTGGTTCACCGGCCGCTGGGACAACGACACCCACCACACCAGCCTGCTCGGCGCCAGCGGCGAGCTGACCGCACTGGGCCAGCACTACCTGTCGCTGCCCTTCAACCAGACGCCCTGACCCTCATGCGCGACGGGTTCACCTTCGACCAACTGAAGATCTTTCTTGCCTGCGTCGAGCGAGGCAGCTTTTCGGCTGCGGCGCGCAAGCTGGGGCGCTCGCAATCGGTGGTCAGCGAAAGCATCGCCCAGCTCGAGCAGCAGCTCGGCGTGAGGCTGTTCGACCGCAGCAGCCGCCTGCCCACGCTCACCGACGAAGGGCGCGCGCTGCTGTCCGATGCACGGGCGCTGGCGCATGGAGTCGACGGCTTCAAGGTACGTGCGCGCAGTCTCGGCGAAGGCATGGAGCCCGAGCTGTCGGTTTCGATCGACGCGCTGTATCCGCTCGACTGGCTGACCGAAGCGGTGGGCGAGTTTCAACGCGAGTTCCCGGGCACGCCGCTGCGGCTGCAGATGGACGTGCTGGGCGCCGTGCTGCAAACGTTGATAGACGCGCAATGCGACCTCGCGGTGATCGGCCCGCAGCCCGAGCTGCCCGATAGCCTGTTGTCCGAGCACATGCTGCACCTACCCGCCGTCACGGTGGTGGCGCCTGAACACCCGCTGGCGGCACACCGTGGCCGCATCCCGCGGGCAGTCACGGAACAGCACGTGCAACTGGTCTCGACCGACCGCTCGGGGCTCACTTCCGGGCGCGACTACGACGTGCTGTCGCCGTTCACCTGGCGGCTCTCCGGCACCGGCATCAAGCAGGCCTTTCTGCGCGCGGGCTTCGGCTGGGGCCACATGCCGCGGCCGCAAGTCGAGGCCGACCTCGAACAGGGCCTGCTGCAGACCATCCAGGTGGAAGGCTTTCCGTTCGAGTCTTCTCAATATCCGATTCGTGCGGCCTATCGCAAGGACACGCCGCCCAGTCGCGCGGCCCGGTGGTTCCTGCAGCGCCTGACTCGCGCCCATCAACTGGCCGACGGGGCACTCGTGGGTATGGGCTGAAGCGCGACGCCTGCTACAGCAGGCCGCGTTCTGCGAAGGACACGGCCTCGCTGCGCGTGACGACCAGGTGGTCGAGCACGCGCACGTCGATCAAGCCCAGCGCCGACTTGAGCGTCTGCGTCAGGAACTCGTCGGCACGTGATGGCTCGGCTGCGCCCGATGGGTGGTTGTGCGCGAGCACTACGGCGGCGGCGTTCAGCTCCAGCGCGCGCTTGAGCACCTCGCGCGGGTAGACGCTGGTCTGCGTCAGCGTGCCGCGGAACAATTCTTCCAGGCGGATGAGCCGGTTCTGCGCGTCGAGAAACAGCACCACGAAGACCTCATGCTCGCGCCCGCCGATCTGCAGCCGCAGGTACTCCTTCACCCGCGTCGTCGAGTCGAACAGCGGGCGCTGCATCAGCTCTTGCGCGAGTGAGCGGCGGGCGAGTTCGAGCACCGCGCTCATCTCTGCGCGCTTGGCCGGGCCCAGGCCCTTGATGCGTTTCAGGTCGTCCGGCTCGGCCTGCAGCAACCCGGTCAGCCCGCCGAATTCGGTGAGCAGCTGCTGCGACAGTTGCAGCACCGAGGTGCCCTTCAGCCCGGTGCGCAGCAGCAGCGCGATCAGCTCGGCATCGGCCAGCGAAGCAGGGCCTCGCGCAAGCAGTTTTTCTCGGGGTCTGGCATCGGGGGGAAGGTCTTTGAGCACCATGGATTCGGCCCCGGCGGCAGGGCACCTAAAATTCGCCCCAGTCTATCGAGGAAATTCTTTGAACCACGTTGTGAATCACGTGCAGCAGGGCTCGTTCCTGACCCTGCACTACCGACTGAGCGGCCCCGATGGTGCCGACATCATCAACACCTTCGCCGACAAGCCGGCCACGCTGTCGCTCGGCTCGGGCGAACTCGCGCCGGCGATGGAAGCGCGCTTGATGGGCCTGGCCGAAGGCACGCGCACCTCTTTCCAGTTGCACGCGGGCGAGGCTTTCGGCGAGCGCAACCCCGACATGCTGCAGCGCGTGAAGCTCTCGTTGCTGCACCAGCTGGGCGACCCCGACGAGCGCTACGGCGTCGGCGACGTGGTGCAGTTCCCCACGCCGAACGGGCAGGGCGCCTATGCGGGCGTGGTGCGCGAGGTCGGCAGCGACTGGCTGCTGTTCGACTTCAACCATCCGCTGGCCGGCCAGCCGGTGACTTTCGAAGTGCATGTGATCGGAGTGCTGTGATGACTGCTGAAACGCGAACTCTGGAAGAGGTGCTGCTCGCCGAGCCGCGCGGTTTCTGTGCCGGCGTCGACCGCGCCATCGAGATCGTGGAGCGTGCGCTGAAGAAGTTCGGCGCGCCGATCTACGTGCGCCACGAGATCGTGCACAACACCTACGTGGTCAACGACCTCAAGGCCAAGGGCGCGATCTTCATCGAAGACCTGGCCGAGGTGCCCCCCGGTGCGACGCTGGTGTTCAGCGCGCACGGCGTGAGCCAGGAGATTCGCCGCGAAGCCACGCGCCGCGGCTTCAGTGTGTTCGACGCCACCTGCCCGCTGGTGACCAAGGTGCACGTGGAAGTGGCCAAGCTGCACAAGGAAGGCTTCGACTTCCTGATGATCGGCCACAAGGGCCACCCCGAGGTCGAAGGCACCATGGGCCAGCTCAACGAAGGCATCTACCTGGTGGAAGACGTGGCCGATGTGGAGCGCGTGCAGGTGGCGCAGAGCGACAAGCTCGCCGTGGTGACCCAGACCACGCTGTCGGTGGACGATGCGGCCGAGATCCTGGCGGCGGTGAAGCGCCGCTTCCCGAAGGTGCGCGAGCCCAAGCAGCAAGACATCTGCTACGCCACGCAGAACCGGCAAGACGCAGTGAAGGTGCTGGCTCCGCAGGTCGACGTGCTGATCGTCGTCGGCAGCCCCACCAGTTCCAACAGCAACCGCTTGCGCGAACTGGGCGAGCGCCTCGGCGCGGCCGCCTACATGGTCGACCAGCCCGAAGACCTGAAGCCTGAGTGGTTCGACGGCAAGCAGCGCGTGGGCCTCACCGCCGGCGCGTCGGCGCCGGACATTTTGGTGGAGCAGGTGATCGCGCGTCTGCGCGACCTGGGCGCCGTGTCGGTTCGCAAGATGCCGGGTGTGGAAGAGACGATCCAGTTCCCACTGCCCAAGGGCTTGAAAGACAGCCACGTCGATTCGGCGCTGCACTCACACCCGATTCGTTGACCTGGCACATTGGCGCCGGGCTACCGTGCAAGGCCCCCGCCCTACAATTCCGACCCTTTGCTGCTATCGCGACCGAAAGCCCGTCCCATGCTCGACATCATCCTGCTGCGCAAAGACCTCGCAAGCGTCATCGCCACGCTGGAAAAGCGCAAATCGCCCCAGCCGTTTCTCGACGTCGCGCGTTTCCAATCGCTCGAATCGGAGCGCAAGACCCTGCAGACGCGCACTGAAGAACTGCAGGCCAAGCGCAACAGCCTGTCCAAGCAGATCGGCCACCTCAAGGCCAAGGGCGAAGACACCGCGGCCGTGATGGCCGAAGTGGGTGGCCTCGGTGATGAATTCAAGGCCTCGGCCGAGCGGCTCGAAGCGATCCAGGCCGAACTCTCACAGATGCTGATGAGCGTGCCCAACCTGCCGCATGCCAGCGTGCCCGAGGGTGCGGACGAGGCCGGCAACGTCGAGCTGCATCGTTGGGGCAACCCTCGCAGCTTCGACTTCCCGGTCAAGGACCATGTCGACCTCGGCGCCCCGCTGGGCCTGGATTTCGACACCGGCGCCAAGCTCTCGGGCTCGCGCTTCAGCTTCTTGCGCGGCCCGGTCGCGCGCCTGCACCGCGCGCTCGCGCAGTTCATGCTCGACACGCAGACCCAGGCGCACGGCTACACCGAGTGCTACACGCCCTACATCGTCAACCGCGAAGTGCTCGAGGGCACGGGCCAGCTGCCCAAGTTCAAGGAAGACATGTTCTGGGTCAGCCGCGGCGGCGACGAGTCGCAGCCCGAGCAGTACCTCATCTCCACCTCGGAGATCTCGCTGACCAACAGCGTGCGTGAGAGCGTGATGGCGGCCGACCAACTGCCCATCAAGCTCACCGCGCACAGCCCCTGTTTCCGCAGCGAAGCCGGCAGTGCAGGGCGCGACACGCGCGGCATGATCCGCCAGCACCAGTTCGACAAGGTCGAGATGGTTCAGGTCACGCACCCCGACAAGAGCTACGAAGCGCTCGAAGAAATGCGCGGCCACGCCGAGGCGGTACTGCAGAAGCTCGGCCTGCCATATCGCGTGGTGACGCTGTGCGGCGGCGACATCGGCTTCGGCTCGACCAAGACCTACGACCTCGAGGTGTGGCTGCCGGCGCAGAACACCTACCGCGAGATCAGCTCCGTCTCCAACTGCGAAGCCTTCCAGGCGCGGCGCATGCAGGCGCGCTTCAAGAACGCGCAGGGCAAGAACGAGCTGGTGCACACGCTGAACGGTTCCGGCTTGGCGGTGGGCCGCACGCTGGTGGCCGTGCTCGAGAATTACCAGAACGCCGATGGCTCCATCACCGTGCCCGAAGCCTTGCGTCCGTATCTCGGGGGCCAGGAAGTGTTGAAAGCCTGAGCTAGAATCTGCGGCTCGGCACAGACCCGCCGACGCCCCACAGAATCCGGAGAGGTGGCAGAGTGGTCGAATGTACCTGACTCGAAATCAGGCGTACCGCAAGGTACCGAGGGTTCGAATCCCTCCCTCTCCTCCAGTGATAAGTCCAGCAAGGTCCGGCTAGGACCAAAAAAAGCCCCGCAAACCCAGTGTTTGCGGGGCTTTTTTCTGTCTAAGTCCGTGACGGGCGCCGACTCCAATCAAGGGATTCGAAAAGACAGACGTCTGCTTCGTCCAGACGAGGCTGGGCGGCGTGCATCAGGCGCGGGCCCTCACCCGGCGTGAGGTTGAGCGACGGGACGAGCACCTCACTCGACCTTTTTCGGGTCATGCCGGTCTACGGGCATGTCGGTGGCGGGAAGGTGAGTGTCGACGCGGGCGCGGTCATGGCGGACGACCTGAAGCCCGCCAAGGCACGCTTGCTGCTGATGCTGTTGTTGCAAAGCGGGCTCAGCAGCCAGGCCGATCTGCAGGCAGCATTCAATCGCTGAAGTGGACCCGGGGTGCCCGCAGTTGCTGTGCGACTATGGAACTGACCTCTGCAAACGCATGGAAACCGAGAACCGGTCGGCCGGATGGACCGACACGGACACTTCGAAGGTCTGCCCATCAGCATCGGTGTAGCGCCGCACGATCTTCAGCGCGGCTGAACCTTGCTCGACGCGCAGAGCCTTCGCCATCGCTGCGTCCTTGACAGTGTCTGCCCGCACATCCTGGTGGATTTCGGCGATCTGCTGGCCGTAGCGCTCAGCGATCAGTGAACTGACGAGGGTATCGGGCGACTCCCGCACGAGTTCCCCGACTTCCGAATACGCGGGGTCGACATACACATCGGTCCATCCAATGGGGCCGCTTGCACCATTGCCGTCCAGTCGCAGGCTCGAAATCCGCAGCCAGCGCGCACCAGGCGCGCACCTCAGGTCCTTCGCCACCGCTGCGGCAACGGCAACTTCTTCGATCGATTGCACTTGCCGCAAGTGCTCGGTACCGAACTGCACGAGATCGTCCACCGACGCGAGCGAAGGGCGAAAGACGTCGCGCGGCCTGGTTGCCTCGACGCGCGTTCCCACGTTCTTGCGGCGCGACACGAGGCCCAGGCGCTGAAGCTCGGCCAGCGCTGCCCGGACTGTGTGCCGGCTGGTCTTGTAGTGATCGCAGAGTTCGTGTTCGGTAGGAAGCAACGAGCCGATGGCGAAATGACCGCTCGTGATGGCATCGGTCAGGTGGCGCGAGATGTCGCTGTGATGAGGCTTGGATGGCGAAGACATGTTGCCCTCAAGGATCGCATGTCATGGCGGGGGGGGGTAAACCCCAGTTCTTGAAATATGTTCGGACATATTAGAGTCTATATGTCCGAACATATGACCGTTCACCAATCCCACATTTCACGACCCCAATGAGCATCAGCAATTCGATCCCGATGGCCAGCACCGTCATCGATTCCATCCTGTTCCGAGATGCGTTCGGCACGCAGGAGATGCGGCTTCTCTTCTCAGACGGCGCGTTGATCCAGCGCTACATCGATGCGGAAATCGCACTTGCCAGGGCCGAAGCGCGCGTCGGTGTGATTCCGGCCGAGGCGGCCGATGTGATAGCGCGCGAATCGAAGCTTGAGCGCATCGACTTTGACCGCATGCGCGAAGAGACCGACATCGTCGGCTACCCCATCCTGCCGCTTGTGCATCAGCTGGTCGAAATGTGCGGCGAAGCGGGCCGCTATGTGCACTGGGGCGCGACCACGCAGGACATCATGGACACCGCCGTGTCGCTCCAGGTTCGCGACGCGCTCGACCGCATCGATGCGGACATCCGCGAATTGCGCGGCATCCTGGCATCGCTCGCGAAGAAGCACCGCGGCACGCCGATGGCCGGCCGCACCCACCTGCAGCAGGCACTGCCTGTGACCTTTGGCTACAAGGTCTCGATCTGGCTGGCGATGTTTGACAGGCACCAGCAGCGCATTGCCGAACTGCGCCCGCGCGTGGCGGTGGTCGAGTTCGGGGGCGCGGCCGGCACGCTCGCCTCGCTCGGGGACAAGGGTTTCGAAGTTCAGAAGGCAATGGCCGAAGAGCTGAAGCTGGGTGTTCCCGCAACCACCTGGCATGTGGCGCGCGACGGTTTTGCGGAGGCGGTGAATCTGCTCGCACTGGTCACCGGGTCGCTGGGCAAGATCGCGCTCGACATCATGATCATGGCGTCGACGGAGTTCGGCGAGGTGTACGAGCCATTCGTGAAAGGGCGTGGCGCGTCGAGCACGATGCCGCAGAAGCGCAACCCGATCTCGAGCGAACTGATGCTGGCGGCCTCCAAGGCGGTGCGGCAGCACGCCGGGCTGATGGTCGATGCCATGGTGCAGGACTTCGAGCGTGCCACGGGCCCCTGGCACGCCGAATGGATCGCCATCCCCGAGAGCTTCATCTTGACCTCGGGCGCCTTGCACCAGGCCAAGTTCGCGCTGGGTGGTCTGGTTGTGGACGAGGCACGCATGAAGCACAACCTAGGCATCAGCCGTGGCCTGATCGTGGCCGAGGCCGTGATGATGGGCATGGCCCCGCACATCGGCCGCCAGCAGGCGCACGACGTGGTCTACGACGCCTGCCGCACCGTCAACGAGAAGGGCGGCACGCTGGCCGATGCTCTTTGCGCACGGCCCGAGGTCACGAAGCATTTCGACCGCGCGGCTATCGAGCGCATGACCGACCCTGCGAACTACCTCGGCCTCGCTCCCCAGATGGTGGATCGGGCGATTGCGCTGTCCGCCGAAGTGGCGCGCTGAGCCAGCAGGGGAGAGACAGCATGGCCACCACCCCGCATGCGCCCGGCATCCGCGTCTCCGAGCCCATCCCGATCTGAATCACCCACCCACATCAGGAGACAAGCCAGATGATCGACATCAAGAAACTCGCCACCCGTGCCCTGCTGGCCACGGCGTTGGCGACGGCGGCGCATGGTGCCGCCGCGCAGACGTATCCGGCCAGGCCCGTGACCTGGATCGTGCCGTTCGCTGCGGGCGGCCCCACCGACGCGCTGGCGCGGGCCATGGCCGACAGGATGGGGCGCGAACTGGGGCAGCCCATCATCATCGACAACTCGCCCGGCGCTGGTGGCACTGTAGGCGCCGCAAAGGCGTCGCGCGCAACAGCGGACGGCTACACGATGCTGGTCGGGCACATGGGCTACATGGGCGCAGCGCCCGCTCTCTACAAGAAACTGGCCTATGACCCGGTCAAGGACTTCGCGCCGGTGTTTCGCTTTCCGGACACTCCGCTGGTGCTGATGGTCCGCAAGGATCACCCTACCAAGGACATCAAGGCGCTGATCGATTTCGGCAAGGCCAACCCCGACAAGCTCTTCATCAGCAACGCCGGTGTCGGCTCGAGTTCGCACCTCATTGCCGCCTTGTTCGCCGCCTCGGCCGGCGTGAAGATTTAGCAGGTTCCATACAAGGGCGCAGGGCCGGCGCTAATGGACGTGATCGGTGGCCAGGTGGACGCCATCTTCGACCAGACCAACACGGCCATGCCCCAGATCAAGGAGGCCAAGGTCCGCGCACTCGCCGTGACATCCAAGGTCAGGCTGCCGCAACTGAAGGATGTGCCTACGCTCGCCGAGACAGTCCTCCCCGGCTTCGAAGCCTCTACCTGGTACGGCATCTACGCACCGAAGGGAACGCCGCAGGCAGCGCTCGACAAGGCACAGCAGGCCTATCTGAAAGTGATGAGCGACAAGGCGTTCACCGACAGGCTTACCGAACAGGCGATACAGCTGCTCTCGCCGGAACAGTACACCGGTGCCGCACTTGGAAAGCACACCGAGGCAGAGGTGGCGCGCTGGAAGGCCGTGGCGGCCAAGACCAATATCTCCGTGGACTGATTGGATTGATGCAGTGGCGACTCTGCGCATCGAGCACGACGCATTCGGACCGGTCGAGATTCCTGCCGACCGGTACTGGGGTGCACAGACACAACGCGCTGCGGGCGTGTTCGACGTGGGCACCGAGCGATTTCCCGCCTGCCTGCTGCACGCGTTCGGCCTGCAGAAGATCGCGGCGGCGCGTGCCAACGCACGCTGCGGCGCGCTCGATGCAGCGTTGGCAGAGAAGATCGTCGCGGCGGCCGAAGAGGTGTCACGTGGCCTCTTCGACGATCACTTCCCGCTGACGGTCTGGCAGACTGGTTCGGGAACGCAGACGAACATGAACGCCAATGAGGTGATCGCGAACCGCGCCAACGAGTTGCTCGGTCAGCCGCTGGGCACAAAGTCTCCGGTGCACCCCAACGATCATGTGAATGCATCGCAATCGTCGAACGACAGCTTTCCGACCGTGATGCACATCGCGGCCGTGATGGAGTTGACCAGCCGGCTGATTCCGGCACTCGTCGTACTGAAAGATGCGCTCAACGAACGGGCGCGCGCCTTCGCCGATGCAACCAAGGTCGCCCGCACACACCTGATGGATGCCGTCCCGATGACGATGGGCCAGGCGTTCGAAGCGTTCGCATGGCAGGTCGGCAGCGGAATCGAGCGGCTGCAGGACGCGCTGCCGCGATTGCTGCTGGTCGCTCAAGGTGGCACGGCAGCGGGAACCGGACTCAATGCGCCACGGGACTTCGACGTGCTGTTCTGTGAAGAGATCGGCAAGCTCACGAGCCTGCGATTCAAGCCTCATCCGTGCAAGTTTGAGGGCATGTCAGGCCATGACGCACTTGTGGAATTGTCAGGCGCCTTGAACGTTGTCGCCACATCGCTGATGAAGATTGCGAACGACATCCGATGGATGGGATCGGGTCCGCGCTGCGGCATCGGCGAACTGGTGGTGCCGGATGACGGATTGACCTCGTCGATCATGCCGGGCAAGCGCAACCCAACGATCGCGGAGGTCCTGGCCCAGGCGGCCATGCAGGTTGTCGGCAATCACGTGACGGTGACGATGGCCGGCGCTTCGGGCAACTTCGAGCTCAACGTGGCCAAGCCGGTGCTGATCCACAGCGTGCTTCAGTCCATACGCGTTCTCGCGGACAGCTCTCGCGTCTTTGCAGACAAGCTTGTGGTTCGCCTGGACATCGATCGCGAGCGTCTCGCCTTGAACCTGAGCAACGCGTTGCTGTCGGTGACGGTGCTCAACCCGGTGCTGGGCTACGACAAGGTGGCCTGCATCACACGAACTGCTCTGGAGCGAAACATCACACCTCGCGAGGCGGCCGTCGCGCTGGGCTACTTGAGTGCTGAGGAATATGACCGCCTGGTCGACCCGCTTCGGATGTCCAAAGGAAAAGTCTCTTGAGGGCACAGACATTGCTGGGCAATGGCGGTGATTTCTCATGCTGACTCCCGCTCTTCCAGTTGAAAAGCCCGCCTCGCGCGGGCTTTTTTCATGGCTGGTTTTCCGCCAACTGCAGCTTGCGTGGCGAAGCGTTCACACATCTTTACCCCTCAGCCACCCCTGGTTCACCCGTTGCGCAGACCATGCCTTCATGGGCGATCGTGTCCATGCCTGCAAGGAGTTTGCGATGTTTGAAGCAACGACAGTCAAGGCCTCGGGTACCGAGCGTACGCGGGGCATCAAGCGTGTGGCGGTGTGCCTGGTGATGGCCGTGGCGGGTACGGTGGCCGTGTCGGCCTGGGCGCAGTCGCACGGAGGCCCTGGCCCCCATGGACCGGGCCCGCGCGGTGGCGGCGGTTTCGGCGGCCCGGGCTTGTTCATGGGGCCGCCCGAACACGTGGCCCGCGCCGTGGACCGCATGCTCGACGGGCTGAATGCCAGCGACGCCCAGCGCGCCCAGATCAAGCAGCTCGTGCAGGCTGCTGCCGCCGATCTGAAGACGCAGCACGACGCCTCGCGCGGCATGCATGAGCAAGGCCTGGCGCTCTTCACCGCGCCGGTGGTGGATGCGCGTGCGGTGGAAACCCTGCGCCAGAAATCGCTGGCCCAGCACGACCAGGCCAGCAAGCGGATCACACAGGCCCTGCTCGACATCAGCGCCGTGCTCACGCCCGAGCAGCGGGTGAAGGTCGGCGAGCGCCTGAAGCAACGCGAAGAACACATGCGCGAGCACATGGAGCGCCGTGGTGCGGCCAGCGCCCCCGTCAAGTAAGGCAGGCACGCCTTGTGTTCTGATTCGGTCCTGGCCGCGCGACAACCACTCCCGTCGCGGGCTGTCCTTTGGGGTCCTGCGTCCATGAGTGCTCGCCTGCTGATGATCGATGACGATGCCCGCCTGTCGGCGATGGTGGGCGACTACCTGCGCGGTGCCGGCTACAAGGTCGACGTGGCCGGCTCGCTGGCGCAGGGGCGCGAGCGCCTGGCGGTCGAATCCTTCGACGCGCTGGTGCTCGACCTGATGCTGCCTGACGGCGACGGGCTCGACCTCTGCCGCGAGCTGCGCGGCAACTCGCGCACACGGCAGCTGCCGCTGTTGATGCTCACGGCCCGCGGCGAGCCGATGGACCGCATCGTTGGCCTCGAACTCGGTGCCGACGACTACCTACCCAAGCCCTTCGAGCCGCGTGAGCTGCTGGCCCGCGTGAAGGCCTTGCTGCGCCGAGCTGCGCCGGTATCGGCACCCGATGAGGTGCTGCGCTTCGGCCGGCTCGAGATCGACCTCGGCGCCCGTGTGGCCCGCCTCGGTGGCCAACCCTGCGACCTGACCAGCCATCAGTTCGACCTGCTCGTGGTGCTGGCGCAAAGCCCGGGCCGCGTGCTGTCGCGCGACCAGATCATGGACTTGCTCAAGGGCCATCCGCTCGAAGCCTTCGACCGCTCGATCGACGTCCACATTTCGCGCATCCGCGCGGTGATCGAAGACGACCCCAAGGCCCCGCGGCGCGTGCTGACGGTGCGAGGCGCCGGCTACGTCTTCGCCAAGAAACAGGATGCCGATGACGCAGACTGATCCGCGGCCGTTGAGCACCCGGGTGAGCGCAGCGAAACCCTCATCGAGCAACAACCGCAGACGGGTTTCCCGGCTGCTTGGTTGGCGCCCCCTTGGGGGGCAGGAGCGCAGCGACGTGGGGGCACCACCTTGAGAACTTTGACGCTGCGCATCTACCTGACCGTGGTGGTGGTGCTGCTGTTGTTCGCCTTCGCGTCCGGCTGGCTGTTTCAGCGCCACATGGAGCAGGAGCGCCAGGCATCGGAATCCGTGTTATCCGATCGGATGGCTGCCTGGGGCGACCTGATCCAGCACTCGCTGCCCGGCATCGACGCACCCGCGGCCGACCAGGCGGCGGCGCTGGTGGAATGGTCGCAGCGCCTGCGCCTGCCGTTGGCGCTCGACGACGTGCACGGTCAACGCATTGCCGCGTCCGATTCGTACATCCGCCGCCAGAACGAGAACGGCGGTTCGCGCGGCTTCGCCATTCCGCTGGACGACGGCCGCAAGCTGTGGCTGATGCGGCCTGGCTTGATGCGCCAGCTGCAGCGGGGCGGCCAAGCTGGCCCGGGCGGTCCGCGTGATATGGGGGGCCGGCCTCCGCCCCCCGGGTTCCCCTACATCCCCGACCCCTGGCCTCCCGGTGTGGGCCCGGTGGTGGTGCTGGTGCTGCTGTTCGTCGCGGTGGCTGCGGGCGCGTGGCCGGCGGTGCGGCACCTCACCCGCCGTCTGCAGGCGCTCAAGAAGGGCGTTGAGCAATTCGGTGCGGGCCAGTTGCACCACCGTGTCGAGGTGTCGGGCCGCGACGAGGTGGCCGCCGTGGCGGCGAGCTTCAACCTGGCGGCCGAGCGCATCGAGACGCTGGTGCGTTCGCATCAGTCTCTGCTGGCCAATGCGAGCCACGAACTGCGCTCGCCGCTCGCTCGCATGAAGATGGCTGTCTCCATGCTCGACGACGCCACGCCCGAGCGGCAGCAGCGGCTCAAGCAAGAGATCGACACCAACGTGGCCGAACTCGATACGCTGGTCGAAGAGGTCTTGCTCGCGAGCCGGCTTGATGCCGTGCAGCGCGTGGATCGCCGCGACCCGGTGGATCTGCTGGCGCTGGCGGCTGAAGAGGGCGCTCGCGTCGACGCTGCCGTCGACGGCAGCTCGGTCAACGTCGCCGGCGACGAGCGGCTGCTGCGCCGTGCAGTGCGCAACCTGCTGGAGAACGCGCGCCGCTATGGCGGCGGCGACGTCAGCGTCATCGTGGCGACGGCCGGCAACCAGGTCACGTTGCAGGTGTGCGACCGCGGCCCCGGTGTTCCCGACGCGCAGCGCGAGCGCATCTTCGAGCCGTTCTACCGTCTGCCGGGCCACGCCGAACAGGCGGGCGGCGTGGGCCTGGGCCTGAGCCTGGTGAAGCAGATCGCCGAACGCCACGGCGGCAGCGTGCGCTGCACGGCACGCGAAGGCGGCGGCAGCTGTTTCGAGTTGAGGTTTCCGCGGGCCTGATCGTGCATAGGGCGAGCGGCGGCGGGTGAGGCGCCGCAGGCACCAGCCGTTCCGGGAGGCTGATCGCGCAGCCGTCTCGCTACCATATGCCGCATCGTGTTGGCGACTCAAGTTGCCGTGCACACAACCGCAAGCGCGGTGCGCAGGACCAGTCTTCGGATGCGCGCACATTGGCTCCTTGCCCACCACCCATGCAACCCCTGTCGAAACGTCTTGCCGTACTGGCACCCTATTTCCGAGGAACCTGGCCGGCCGTGGTGCTCGGGGCCATCTGCGCGGCGATCGCTGCCGTGTGCGAAGCCAGCCTCTCCTGGCTGATGTTGCCGCTGGTGGACGGTGGTTTCCAGCAAGCGCCCATTTCGTGGCTCGCTCAGTTTCAGCACCCGCCGCTGTGGGTGATCCCCATCAGCCTGATCGGGCTGTTTGCCATTCGCGGCATCGCCGGGTTTGTCGTCGACTACGCGCTCGCGTGGACGGCGAACCACGCCACGATGAACTTGCGTTTGCATCTGTTCGATCGCTTGCTCGATGTCGAGACCAGCTTGTTCGCGTCACGCTCGACCAGCAGCCTGACGAACACCGTGGTCTATGAGGCCGTGGGCGGTGTCGGCCAACTCACGGGGGCTGCGCAGACCTTGCTCAAGGACACGTTCAGCACGCTGGCGCTGCTGGGCACCCTGCTGATGTTGAACTGGCAGCTCACCCTGTTCATCGCTGTCCTGGTGCCCGTGCTGTCGGTGACGATGCGAGCCTTCGGCAAGCGGATGCACAAGATCATCAGGTCGTCCCAGCTGGCTGTCGATCGCTTGGGCTACGTGGTCGAGGAGAACATCCTCGCCTGGCGCGTCGTTCGCCTGCATGGCGTCCAGAAGCAGCAGGCGCTGCGTTTCAAGGAAGAGAGTCGATCGCTTTTCAGGCTGATGATGAAGTCGACCATTGCTTCGGCCGCTGCGACGCCGCTCATTCAGCTGTTCACGGCCATGGCGTTGGCGGCGGTCATCGGCGCCGCACTGTGGCAAAGCAGCAGCACCGGCACGCCGATGGGCGCCTTCGCCGCCTTCTTTCTCGCAGCGATCGGCATCGCTACGCCGATCCGCCGCCTGACCGAGGTGTCTTCAACCATCACGCGCGGGCTTGCTTCCGTCGAGCGTGGCCTGCAGCTGATCCACGACTCGGCGCCCGAATCTGGCGGGTCTTTTGCCTGTGAACGCGCAAGCGGGCATTTCGTGCTGCGCGATGTTGGTGTCCGCTTCGATGCACCAGACGAACCCTGGGCACTGAGTCAGATCAATCTGGACATCGCGCCGGGAAGCGTGGTCGCACTGGTCGGCCCCTCGGGGGCGGGCAAGAGCACGCTGGCCAACCTGCTGCCACGGTTTCTCTTGCCCACCCAAGGCGTGGTCGAACTCGACGGGGTGCCGTTGCCGGCCTGGGATCTGCAATCGCTGCGTTCGCAGATCGCGCTGGTGAGCCAGGACGTGGTGCTTCTCAACGACACGGTGGAGCAGAACGTGTGTGTGGGCAACGTGGCCGATCCGGTCCGGGTCCGTGCTGCGCTGAAGGCGGCCCATCTGCTGGACGCGATGGAAGCGCTGCCCGAGGGTTTGCAAACAGGCATCGGCCACAACGGCACCCGCCTGTCCGGTGGGCAGCGCCAGCGGCTCGCCATCGCCCGCGCGATCTACAAGGACGCGCCGATCATCATCCTCGACGAAGCGACCTCGGCCTTGGATTCCGAGTCCGAGCAGTTGATCCAGCAGGCCATGACCAACCTGATGCGCAACCGGACGAATGTCGTCATCGCGCATCGCTTGTCGACGATCGCCAATGCGGACAAGGTGGTGGTGCTCGAAGCCGGGCGAATTGTCGAAACCGGCAGTCACGCGCAGTTGATGGCTTGCGGCGGTCTCTACGCAAAACTCCACGCCATCCAGTTCGGCGCATTCGAGAACGACGCCGCACCCAGCGTGCAGGGGAGTTGAGCCTTGTGCTGAGAGTTCTACGTTCGTTGCTGGCCGGACGTGCCGCTGCGGCCGCCTTTGTGCCGCAGTACCCAGGCCATCAGGTTGCACAGCCCCACGCTTGACAACACCAGCCCGGTGACCGATGCAGACCAGAAGCCCGGTGCACCGATCAGCGAAGCGGGTGTGAGGCCGGTCAGGTCGAACGCGACCACGAAGCCGCCGCCCAGCCCCACGCCCCAGAGCGCGACGGCGTAGATCACCATCGGCACCGTGGTCACGCGGTAGGCACGCAGCACGAACGACGCCACGGTCTGTGCGGCGTCGGCGATGTGGAACACCACCACCCAGGCGAGCAGCGGCATCGCGGCGGCGATGATCACGGGGTTGTGCGTGTAGGCACCCAAAACGCTCTCGCGCGCGAGGTAGATCACGGTGCCGACGACGGCGGCGATCAGCACCGCGATCTGCAGCCCGTGCCAGCCCGTGCGCCGCGCATCGGCATGCTCTTCGGCACCGATGCTCTGCGCCACCAGCGTGCTCGACGCATTGGCGATGGCCAGCGGCATCATGAACATCAGAGACACCATGTTGGCAGCGAGCTGGTGGCCGGCCACCGCGGTGGCGCTGATGCGCGAGATGAAGATCGCCATGAAGGTGAAACCCGTCACCTCGATCAGGATGCTGAGGCCCATGGGCACACCCAGGCGCAGCAGCTCTTTCAGGCTGGGCCGGTGCGGCGCGTTCAGCCGTGTGACGTGCAGGCCGAAGGGTGCATAGAAGGGGTCGCGCCGCAGCACCCACCAGGCGAGCAGCAGCTGCGCCCACATCACGATGGCGGTGGCCAGGCCGCAGCCCGCTGCGCCGAGCGAAGGGATGTCGCCGAAGCCATAGATCAGCAGGGCGTTCAGCGGCACCTTGAGCGACAAGCCACCGAGCTGCAACGCCATCACGATCTTGGGCCGCGATACCGCGGTGTTGAAGGCGCGGAAGGCCTGGAACAGCAAGGCGGGCGGCAGGGCGAAAGCCAGGTTGCCGAGGTAGGCGCGCACCTTGTCCGCGACCGCGGGTTGCGCTTGGGCCGCGTGCAGGAACGGGGCGGGCATCAGCAGCAGTGCGCTGCCGAGTATCGACAAGCCGAGCGCGAGCCACACGGCTTGGTGCAGCTGCGCGCCGGCCTCGTGCAGCTTGCGCGCGCCGAAGAGCTGGCCCGTTACCGGGCCGATGGACATCACCACGCCCATCAGGCCGACGAACACCGATATGTAGACCGCAGCGCCGATGGCCAGCGCGGCGAGGTCGAGCGCGGCGTAGCGCGCGACCATCACGGTGTCGGCGGTGCCGAAGGCCAGCACGGCCACCTGGCCGACGAACACCGGCCAAGCGAGCGGGGCGATGCGGCGAGCGCTGCCCAGCAGGCCGTGATGCGTCAAACGGAGCCCTCGGCGGCAGGAACCGGTGCCGGTTGTTGCGCTCGTTCGCTGTAGCGGTTGAAGCGCCAGGCGGTGCCTTCCATCGTGATGCGCCGCCAGGTGCCGCGTTTGGCGCCGGGGCTCATTTCCGTCCAGTGCTGCACTTCGTCGAACGTGCGGCCGCAGCCTTTGCAGATGTCGTCACCCTGGCTGGTGGAACAGATGGCGATGCAGGGCGCGTCGGGCGTGGTGGCGTACCAGGCGAGCCAGGCGTCGCGCGCCTTGGGCGGCATGGTGTCCTCGTCACAGTCGACCTCGTGGTAGTACACCATCAGCGCGTAGATCTCGGCGAGCGCGCGCACCTCTGGGCAGGCGGTGATGCCGTCGGGCGAGGGCGAGCGCTCGCGCCACCAATTGATGGCGGACTCGATGTCGGTGACATGGATGCCGGCCATGGGCGCAGAGCTCAAAGGCGCTCAGTCCTTGGCTGCGGCGCTGGCAAGATCGGCCAGCGCAGCTTCAATGGCAGCGCGGTCGGTGAACTGGACCGGTGCGCCGTTCAACGCCACGGCGCCTTCGGTCTTCAAACGCTTGACCCAGGCGCCGGCTTCGCGGCCGTCGGCCAGGCCTTCGCTCTGCAGCAACAGCGTGCCGTCGGCGGCATTGAGCTTGAAGTAGAAGCGGCCATCGGGCTCGCGGTACTGCTTGAACACCGGCAGAACTTGCTTCGCGGTGACGGTTGCCGCTTGAGCCTTGGGCACGGCCAGCATGGGCCGCAGGCCGACGGCATTGCGCAGGGTCTTGATGAAGGGCTGGGCCACGGCGCGCGCCTTGACGGCACCTGCGAGCAGCTTCTCTTCGACCTGTTCGGGATGCGCCATCAACTGCGCATAGGCCTCGCGCATCGGCCCGATCTCGGCTTCGATCAGGTCCACCAGTTGCTGCTTGGCCTCGCCCCAGCCCAGGCCTTGGCGCAGCGCGGTGCGGAAGGCTGCGCGTTGCGCTGGTGTGGCGAAGGCGTCGTAGATGGTGACGAGGTGGGAGTTGTCGGCATCCTTCGGCTCGCCGGGCAGGCGCGAGTCGGTGACGATGCGTGCGACCGACTCCTTCAGCCCCTTGGCGCCGCCTTCGAACAGCGGAATCGCGTTGTCATAGCTCTTCGACATCTTGCGGCCGTCGAGCCCGGGCAGCAGCTCCTGGTTCTCTTCGATCTCGGCCTGCGGCAGCACGAACAGCTCTTGCCCGCGGCCGAAGAGATGGTTGAAGCGCTGTGCCACGTCGCGCGTCATCTCGATGTGCTGCGCCTGGTCTTTGCCGACCGGCACGCGGTGGGCGTTGAAGAGCAGGATGTCGGCCGCCATCAGGATGGGGTAGCTGTACAGGCCCATCGTGATGTTGGCGTCGATGTCTTCGCCCGCAGCGGTGTTGGCGTCGGCCGCGGCCTTGTAGGCGTGGGCGCGGTTCATCTGGCCCTTGGCGGTGACGCAGGTCAACAGCCAAGTGAGCTCGGGCGTCTCGGGGATGTCGCTTTGGCGGTAGAAGGTCACGCGCTCGGTGTCAAGGCCGCAAGCCAGCCAGGTGGCTGCAATCTGCATGCGCGACTGCTCGATGCGATCAGGGTCGTCGGACTTGATCAGCGCGTGGTAGTCCGCCAGAAAAAGAAAGCTTTCGACGCCAGGTTCGCGGCTCGCGCGAATGGCTGGGCGGATCGCCCCGACGTAGTTGCCGAGGTGCAGCGTGCCGGTGGTGGTGATGCCGGTCAGGACACGTTGTAGCGCGCGTTCAGTCATGGTGTTTCTCGATGGGGAACGGATTGTAGGTGGGGGCTGAGCGCACGGACACAGCCGGCGCAAGCGAAGCGACGCGCACATCAAGCAACGCCCAAGAGACCGGCTTCGCCGGTCCGACGGGTGGCGCCCCTCGGGGGCAGGAGCGAAGCGACTGGGGGGCAAAGCTACACTGCCGGCCGATGAAAAGCATCGTGATTTTGATCTCCGGGCGCGGCTCCAACATGGAAGCCATCGTGCGGGCCTGTGCGACCGAAGGCTGGGCGGCGCGCATCGCTGCCGTGGTGAGCAGCCGCCACGATGCGGCGGGTTTGAAGTTCGCGCGTGAACGCGGCATTGCGACCGCCGTGGTGGACTACAAGGCCTTTGCCGACCGTGGCGACTTCGATGCTGAACTGGCGCGCGTGATTCGCCGCTACAGGCCCGACTTGCTGGTGCTGGCC
>Ga0307515_10003084_pt1 | contig 35275 bp, 40 predicted proteins | sample 17_EM_MG_FD_194513 | JGI IMG/M metagenome (GOLD analysis project Ga0307515, IMG submission 194513) | Populus trichocarpa ectomycorrhiza microbial communities from riparian zone in the Pacific Northwest, United States - 17_EM | ecosystem: Host-associated > Plants > Roots > Unclassified | place... | reverse complement strand
TCTCCATCCGTGTTGAAGAAGAGATGTGCAGCCGACTGGAGGGAAATACGAATGAGGGTGGCACTAGTAGAAAGCATATACATACCTTAATTTCAAGTAGTGCCATTGTTGCAGTTATCCCCTCATCTTCCTTCCACCTCTCACCCATTTCACGCACCCGAGCAGAATCGCTAACCCGACTGTGCATTGACATTTCACACAGATAGTTACCTGCACCCCAGATGTCAACCTCACCTGCGTGGTTGCTCTGGAAAACTTTGGGCGAATGCTCCTGTGGGTTCAGGTGAGGGGCGGGCGATGTCGGTGCTTCACTCGAATCACTCCAGTCAATCAAGAACCATTTGTTGCATTCGATTCTCTTGATTATATTGGGCCATCGAATATCGCGATGATAGACTGGACGCTCGCCCGAATGTGCCACCTAGAATTTACATTAGATATGAATGTGTATGATACTTTTGTATACCTCTAGTGATTCTAACAGGCAAATAATAGCTGAATATGCATCCCGGCCATTTTGCGGGTGACCTCCCAATCCTGCCGGCTTGGTTATAATGTAGCAGTTGCCGGGTTGGACGGAGGAATCTTCGAGCGTCTCGGTGTGTGGAACATCTTTGGACCTCAATAGCTTGTACATGTGGCGCAAGTGACTGACGTGATTAGGCGCGTCTGCATCCGTAAAAATTTTTTTGACAGCCGCACCAATGGTTATCGATGAACCGTTTGGTCTGAAGCAAAAGTCTTAGTATCTAGGATACAGGCGCCTCTGAAGAACAACATACCGTTGTATGGTTTTGAATTCTGGTTGCTCTAGCCTTTCCAGTCGATCTGCTTGCCACCGAATTACCTGAGATAAACGAAGAATGGCGATGTGGTTTTGGATTATGCCGCTTGGGTATCTAAGATTACACGAGACCAGGCCCGTAGTCCCGAAACGGGGAGCTGGGGCTTGTGGGTTGGGGCCCGGCTCCAGCGGGTGGATCATGACATAATGCACTCGTGTGCCGAACGCATAATAACCTATGCGTCTGTAAGCCAATTGATAACAGACATGGGACATGCATTACCAAGGATATAAGTGAGCGGGGCATACTTCCAAGTCTCGAGCTTTTGACTGAGTTCCGTCCTCGGATCCTCTTTTGAGTCGGCGTGCTTTTCTTCGCCTCGAAAAAGACAATAATTATTGACCAGGAACCCATAATCCGGCCTTTTGAGCCATGTGTCGGTCCCGTGGTTACTGTCTCGTATGGCTTCACCGTAGTCGAGGGCTTTCAAAAGGAGTAATGAGATATTGATGTCCCATATCACATGGAATGAGGCTTCCGTTCCAGTGGCCGGTGGTACTGGAGCTTCCAGAGGTATATGGCATCTTCACGAATGCGAGGCGCTTTTACCTTTTCAGTGATCCGAAACAGTGTCAAAGCCTCCGCGTTGCCTAATTTTTTGTTGTCCGCAAGTAGGCGCCCAAACCGACTTCTGGAGATCGGTATCTTCTCGTCTTCAGACAGTGGGCGACAAAGGTGTGCCATGAGCGTTGTGTAGTCCGGGGCTTCAGCTGGTTTCTGCCACTCTGATAACAACTCGAACGATATATCTACTGTTGGTAAGGTGTGGGTTGCCATGCACTAGCATGTGCCTGCTTACCAATCCCACTGGCTCTCTGAAAGCTTTTCCGAAACATTCCATCATTCTCGGTGTCAGTTTCCTCGCGAGATCGCTTGAGCTTAACATAAGGTCAACGGCTACCCAATTCTTATACCAGCAGCTTACGTTCTTACGGCCGGGACTAATTTCCATGCCGTCCTCCGTTTGAGGGGGAGCATTGTATACAGATCTTGTGCCTACAGATCATGGTGGAGACGTGGGAACGATGTCAGCGGGGCTACTGCATGGGGAGGATTCCATACACAACGTACCCTCAACTAGAGATGGCTTAACATAAGGTCAACAGATGCCCCTAACTCTAGTACCAGCGACTCACCCCTGTGCCTATGTTCAGGTGTGTCCACAACCATATGGCGGAAGGGTAGATTTATGGTCCAAGTATGAAGCATACGAAAGACGTCGACGTCGGTGTTGGACGATAAGGAGTGAGTGGAGGCAGTGATAGACGATCAGCGAGGGATAAACGGGGCGTGTTAGCACGGTCTCATCGACGGCATCACAAACGCTAGGATCGATTGGATCGGTTGACTGACCTGGAGGCCGCTCTACGAGAATATGGATCCTTCCGTCAGCAGGAATGGATTTGCCAAATTTGGCCGATAACTTGTGAGAAGGGTTGAGGAGCGGCTCCTTCGGGGCGGTGGTCGTATTATTAGATATTTGTTGTATTACTTGCTTGTAGGCCGTATCTGTGGCGTCTATGTCGATATCGGTTTTATACAGTGCAAGGGTATCGGCTTCAATTTCGGCCAGCACTCGTTTCTTCTTCATTTTGATGTCCTCTTTCAGGTCGCCCACTATCCGAGTCTCCTCGATGTGGATCGGAAATGGGTCGGTCCTTTCGCCAATAATGGCGCATAAAAGGGTGTACATCCTTGGAGGGTGTAAGTGGAGGTCAAGTTTCGGTTTTCTTTGTTCCACCGCGCGCAGGTCAATCCCCTTCCGCTCAGCTCAGAGGAGTCAATTTGGCTGCGGGACTCGACTTAAACCTATTGGATTCCAGCTCGGTCTTTACTGAAGAGCAAACATGGCCCTCCTCAAGACCATATTCGAAGTCAACCTCACCCTCTTTGGAAAGCGAGAGGGTGGAAAGTGCGTTCCTAGCTGCTGGCCAAAGGCAGCCTCAGCAATGTTGAACTGACCAATTCTCCGTACAACGCACGCTCCTCCTATTCGTTATTCGTGACCACCAACCTCCAGGTGACCCTCACTGCGGACATGCTCCGCATTTGGGAGGGCCTTACAAAGCCTCAAGGTCTTCAAGGCGAGTGTTGTGATATGGAGTTCGTTGGCACTCATGTCGCTGGCACAATCGGTGGTAGTATCTTCGGCGTTGCAAAGAATGCCAAACTCCATTGTATCCAAGTCATGAACGACAACGGTACCGGGTCCACATCCGCCATCATCTCTGGCATCAACGCCGCCGCTGTACCACCGCTGTCGTTTCGATGAGCTTGGATGGTCCTCCTAATAATTCCATTGACAATACGGTGCGTTTTCTCCTGTTAACGACTAGCACCCCGCGTATGCTAAGCGCTAACGTGCGTTCCACAGGTTCCCAACGTCATTGGCCAAGGCACCCCTTTCATCGTTGCGGCTGGAAATGAGAGTCAGGACACGAACAACGTTTCCCCTGCTCGTCTCCTCCAGGCCATCACCGTCGGTGCAACCACCATTGATGACACCTTCGCCTCGTTCTCCAACTTTGGTGACAAGGTCGATATCCTCGCCCCAGGCCAGGAAATTCTCTCTGCCAGCAACCTGTCCGACATTGCTGTTGCCAAGCTTTCTGGTACTAGTATGGCTGCGTGAGTCGTGTCATCCATGCTTCGTCCATCTGCGAGTTTGCGCGCGCTGGCGGTAATTCGCCAACAGTCCTCATATCTCCGGCCTCGCACTCTCGCTCATGGGGACTCAGGGAAGGCTCTCCCCTAATGATCTCGCCCAGTGCCTTGTTTCCCTTACCGTTCTCGCCGTCATCCAGGGTGTCGTACCCGGTACCACCGACGCGCCCGCATTCAACGGCATTGAATTATAAGTGCTCAGTGCGTAGTGCAGCCCAATCTATGGGCATTGTTATCGTTGGACTCCCCCTCTTCCTCTGCCCCGCTCCCGCTCCCGCTCTCGTCCTCATTCCTACGTCCTCGGCTCATGTGCTGTCCTTTATCCTATATCTTACCGTAGGTGCATCCCTGCGAACGTAGTTGTGCCGGTGCACTCCCTGTATCTGTAATACTCCAGCGTGCACAGCAATGGATTCCGCATCTCAATCTCGTGCTGACTCTTGCGGCAATCAAACGTTGCTGAACCAAATCGGGTTCAGGTCTTTGTGACCGGTGAAATAGCCGACCCCATCACCGAGAACCAGACGTGCATTCCGTGATGCAATTGTGCGAGGGATATACTTCGCGATTCGGTGGAATGTCGTTTTCAGGTGTATATATCCCCACTATTTATCATTGCAGGCTCCACCAGTTCTGATCTTGGTTTCAGCACCATACCACTGGCCCATCCTTGCACTAACCCGAACCAACTTTCGAATACTTTCACGCATACGTTTGTCTCTCCATATATCCCTCACTTCTTCAGGAAGATCTTCGCGAGAGTTCAGGTCGATGAGTGTCTCAATTCGCAGTTTGAAAGGAATTGCTGATTGTGTTCATGTCAATTTGAGTAATACCCACTGAACGACTACGTGTACCCACAGAGGTAGTCATTCTTTTGCTTTTGCGAAGAGCTCCAGCAACGTCCCTGCGAAGTCTGTAGTGTTCGATCACGTCGAGTGTTGCAATTAATTTTGTGCCACAGTAATGGTAACCATTCGTCTATATATACGAGCCAGATTGATGGGGGGACTCTGATACGCGTCTAATACACGTATGCCCTGTCGTCGGTGGCTGGTACTGAGTTTACCATCTGAGACCCGTGTCCGTAGCCATCTTCTATCTGGGACGCAAGCCTAATATACGCCGCATGGTGCTTAAGGTTTGAAGGGTTCGTTCGCGACCGACTCCAAAGCTTTCAATAATTCATCCTCCATCGTCGTCATGTTCAAGGCAAAAACAAACAATAACAATAATACAACTCCTGGAACTAAAGTTGTACCTGCGAGAAAATAGGATAGGAGTAAGAGTAGTATTATCTATTACCAAAAGTCACCACACACGAGAGATCTTCGCTACGAGTACCTCTCCTTCAAAAAGTCCAAATTATTTGGGAAGCACCGAGGAAAGCTGTATTAGTAGGTTTAGAGCGATAGAGATGTAGCCAGAAGGTAGGAGTCTCCGCTTCCTTCGGTTCTAGCTAGCTGGAACCAACGGCGATTTGGAACCGACAATTAGGGGAGGTCCGATAGTGTAGCTATTGACTCCCAACTTCTAGTATTCACGATAAGACAAGGTAGTTAAGAAATATTTTGCATTGTTAGGGAATGAATATGATACTCTACCGTTCGTAAAGAGGCGCCGTGCCAGTAGTGGAAAGAGATCGGGGAATAGTGACGAACCAACGTACTCCTGGTAGGTCACATTGCGGTAGTGTCGTAAGTGTGCTTCTATTTGCGTTCACTGGTGATTGAACATTTGTGGGTTTCAGATAGTCACATTTCCGAATATGCTACAACACTTATACTGCACTTCAGTCAACGGGACAGTGTAGAATTGAAGGTGGGTAGTGCTGGCGGCATATATGAGCGTTGCGAACCCTGGTATTGTGGGCAATCGGGTGATAATACAAGAACTATAAACCAAGAAGTGGTCGTGCGAATGCGTTGCTTATGCTTGCAATTCAAGATCTGAGTAAATGGTGGATGGTGTGGAAAGATGGGTTCGGGCAGGCAACCTGTTAACGAAACTGAGGGTTGGACGTCCTTCATGACCTAGAATCAGGTACAGTAGAGGCGTTAGTAGCGGGTTCACCTCTACGCGACCCTCCGACCAGGTCCGGAGCTCAGCGTTCTCTGTTCCGGGAGGATAAATGCTACGCTGAATTAACCTTGGAGGGCTGAACACATTATTTTGAGCCTAATTCCATGCTCGTGTCCAAGACATAAGAAATGAAAGGGTGGTTCAGAGCCCGGTCCAGCTGCTCCGCCCTCCCAGATTATGCAGGGTGGTTTGCCCGATTTTAATCACAGTACTTTTGTTCTGGGCACGCAAAATAATGCCCCCCTCCGCACTCAGAGTGAATCCATGGGCACTTTCGTTCTGTTGCTGAGACTGCAGACATATGGGGGCGAGGGGTGCTGGCCACGGCCCTTCGACGGTACAGAGGCGTCCGATGGGCCATCCGGTTGCTGTGTGTCCCGAAGGTCCATTAACAAGTAGAATACAGCACGCGAATCAGTTCTCGACGTCAGGTGGTGACAAAGCGCAAAATTTCAACCTTAACCTTTTGGTCGCCTTTCTTTTTTCTTTTTTTTTTTCCCTATCGACCGTCCTTGGAGGCTGAAGTAAGTAATCAGATATGGCAAGCCTGGCAGAAGGCGGAATTGTCGCCAAACTTCAGACCGCGGGGGATTTTGCAATAAAACCAGAGAGCATCGCCCCAAAACTCGATACTTCCCAATGGCCATTACTACTCAAAAACTACGATAAGCTGATCACGCGGACTGCACATTTCACTCCTATACCGCAAGGTTGCAGCCCTTTGAAGCGGGATATCCAAACCTATGTTCGGTGAGACGGATTGGTGGTCTTATCTCCGCTCTCCCCTCTGGCACACTCTGTCTCTCGTGCTCAACAGCTTTTTTATCTCTTCATTCTCGTATAGCTCTGGTGTAATAAATCTTGACAAGCCCTCAAACCCCTCCTCGCACGAAGTCGTTGCCTGGTTGCGAAGAATGTTGAAAGTCAACAAGACTGGGCATTCCGGTACCCTGGACCCTAAGGTCACCGGCTGCTTGATCGTATGTATCGATCGCGCTACTCGTCTGGTAAAGTCTCAGCAGGGAGCGGGTGTGTCAAGTTGCCCTTTTTGCTGCGTTTTCGCGTTTGCTGACGGTTCTACTTACACCTTGCAGGAAAGGAATACGTGTGTGTAATACGATTACACGCCTCTCTCTCTCATCCCGAAGACTTTACCCGTGCTCTTGACACCTTAACCGGTGCGCTCTTCCAACGACCGCCCCTCATATCTGCTGTCAAACGGCAACTCCGTGTACGGACTATCTACAACTCGAAACTTCTCGAATTCGACAACGACCGCCACCTTGGTGTCTTCTGGGTGTCCTGCGAAGCGGGCACCTATATCCGAACCCTTTGTGTTCACCTTGGGCTCCTCCTCGGGGTCGGTGCGCACATGGAAGAACTTCGTCGTGTGAGGAGTGGCGCTTTAAGCGAAAACGACGACATCGTGACCATGCACGATGTCCTCGACGCACAGTACATGTGGGAACACCACGCGGATGACTCATACCTACGGAGGGTAATACGGCCGCTGGAGAGTTTACTCATAGGGTACAAGCGTATAGTGGTGAAAGACTCTGCCGTGAACGCCGTCTGCTATGGAGCCAAGTTCATGATTCCCGGCCTGCTGCGCTACGAATCTGGGATCGAAGTAGGAGAAGAGGTCGTGTTGATGACCACGAAGGGAGAAGCGATCGCTTTGGCTATTGCTCAGATGAGCGCCGCCGACCTCGCGACCGCTGATCACGGTGTGGTGGCCAAGATTAAGCGGTGCATCATGGAGAGAGATACATACCCGCGACGATGGGGTCTTGGTCCGAAGGCACTTGAGAAGAAGAAGCTAAAGGCGGACAATAAGCTTGACAAGTACGGGCGGAAGATCGAGGGGGTTACACCGAAGGATTGGAGCAAGGACTACGTCGATTACTCGGAAGGTGGACAACGGGGTGACCCAGCTGCCTCTATTGCCGCTGCTTCTTCGGCCGTTGGTTCGGAACTTGCGCCGCCAGAGTCCGAAGTCGCCAACACGGAGGAGACTATCGTCAGCGCAGGGAAAAAGCGGAAGGCCGATACCGAAGCAGATGAAGGAAAAGAGCGGAAGAAGAAGAAGAAGAAGAAATCTGAAGCCGTGGAGGCGGGATCGTCCGCACCGCCGATTGCGTCCACCTCTGCTGATCATGGGGAAATCAAGTCACCAAAGAAGGAGAAGAAGGAGAAGAAGGAGAAGAAGGAAAAGAAGGAAAAAGTAAAGGACCGGGCTGGGTCTGAGACCGAGGAGACGCCGGAAGAAAAGGCCGAACGGAAACGGCTCAAGAAGGAACTGAAGGAGAAAAGGAGAGTTTCAAAGGGTGGTACTGTTGCTACTGGAGAGTCCTCATAGTGCATATATTGACGAGCGACTTGTACATCAGTTTGGATGCATTTCCTTTTTTGGTGCTCGTCTTGTGTTGACAAGTGAGCACGATGCTGTATGTCCAAATACTTTGTAGTTTACGTTCACTGGCACGCATCTGTGCAGCCTCAGTCCTGTGCGTTTAATGTGTACCTGATCCTCCACCTTCACCACTCGCCCTTTTCACCTGCTGGATCATTTCTAGTCCCCATCCCAGGGTCAGTATCGACAAGGAATATCGTCGTACATTGGCCCTCCTGATTTATTAGCTGGGTCATCCTTATATACTATCGAAGGATTGAATTATTTTGGGTGTCCCTGTTGACAGATGAATGACGCAAAACCCTCGAGTGTAGCTTCCTGTTCTCCTCCGGGACTGATATATCGATTTAAACCTTAATCCACTCTGCATAATAACCCGTCTTTCCATCACTTCCCACGGCGCCTCCCTCACTTGGCCCCAACCGCGCTTCCTAATTTTCAGATTGTGGCCCCGCCCAACCAGGAATTGATTGATTGAATAAGTGGATCATTCGTCATCATCATCAACGCCATGGCCGGCATTACAACGCCACGCGTCCGCCTCTCACTACACGAATTTGTCGACTTGCTCCCCGGTTTATGTGTCGTCAGTACGTCATATCATATCATATCATTATCGGTTGAGGCTGGTGGAATACAATAAAAAGACAACCAATACAACCAATTCTTTTTTTACTCCTCTCTCCGTCTTCGTTAGGCGGCACCATCCTCAAACTCATATTATTCACCTCACCGTCTTGGCACCTCTTTCAGCGCGTCTTGCCATTTCCGTTCCCGTTGAAATCACGTCGCCCACATCCACAGCCACGTCCCCAAGGGTCAGGGTCCCGGTCGGAGAGAAAGCGACAAGAGGAGAGAGAGTATTGGCGCAAGATATGCATTGCGTTGATTAGAGCCGGTGGAGACAGGTTTAGTATTCGGCAGTTACAATATATGATGCCGAATACTACCCAGCTGGTTCGAGTGTGGTCCCGAATACGGGGTGTGAATCTCAAAACGGAAGTAGTTCGTACCAGTACCTCCAATACCTCCAATACCCTCCTCCCTGATGTGGATGCGGATGCGGATGTGGATGTGGATCTGAACGCGCCATGCCCTGCCCCAGCGGTACACTGGCTTGGAGGGTTCCCAGGCGAGGATGGGCTACAAGACGACGAAAGGGTACTAGTGTACATACACGGTACGTGCATTTGCAAAAAGCCATTTTTGCCCCTCTGAGTCGTGTACAGGTGGAGGATTCGTCCTCCCAATGTCCCACGGGCACTTTGAGCTGCTCTGTTACATCCGAAAGCAAATGAAGAGTGGACTGAGCTGTGCTGTGTACATCGCCGCTGTGGAGTACAGTAAGTCCCTCCGTTACCTCCGCGCGTTTTGACCTATTAACGCGAAAACGATTTAGCCATTGCTCCTTACTCTCGTCACCCAGTTCAATTGATACAGGTGTTACGGAGTCTCTCGTATCTCATGGAGCGATATCATATCCCGCCTTCATCCTGCATCCTCGCTGGGGATTCTTGCGGAGCCGGGCTCTGCATATCAACTCTCTCACACTTCTTACACCCACACCCATCGATGTCTACGCCACACTCCCCGACACTCAGAAATCGTCTTCCTTCACCATTCGCAGGCGTCTTACTGTTCTCTCCTTGGACATCCTTTGCCACAACAGCGGCTTCGTTCCGTGAAAACAGCGCGCGCGACTCGCTCACACCCACCATGATTCGCCGGTACCGTGATACGTTTATCAACGGTACTTCCTTACTGCCTGCGACCAGTGAAGCGGATGCATGGAGTTGTAGCTTGACAAGAGGCGATTCTCTAGCACCAACGGATGCAGAGGATGACCCTGTGCTTTTAGAGCCGTTGATCCCTTGGAACGGAGATAAGCGGCGAGGATATTGGCTTCGCCCAACAGAGGCCCCATTCGATTGGTGGGCAGGAATCGAAGAGGTGACGTCAAAGGTGATGATCACGGCAGGTATGTTCGAGTGCTTCCGAGATGACATTCTCTCGTTTGAAGGAAAGCTGCGCCTGTTGATGAGACGAGATGGGAGTGGACCAGCACTAGAAGTCAGTTCGTTCTTGGACAGCGCCGTACACGCGACGCTCGTCAACGACTTTGCTTTCGGAATCGAACCAGGCGAGCAAATGGACTGTGTCATTAACTGGCTAAAGAGGGCATTTCAGCCCCAGGGGTAATACAATGGTTTATTTTTCCAGTCTACCTGAAAAAAAAGAAAGTGATCGTGATGCAATGAAGGTTACTACGACAAGTGGTTAAAGTAATGAGTGTCCAAATGAATGTGGCAATTAAGGGGGTTGATTTGATAGGGAATGACGATTATTGAGATGGGTTCATCTACTAGAACCTGTAATGTAGCCCCAAATGGATCTCGTACGTTTTGAAGGCAGCATGCCGGAAGGCCGAGGGTGTGAGTCGATGTGATGCTTCTCGTCGACAGCGAGCTTCTCCGTCAGCGTCAGGACTGGATCGGGGCCTTTCTCTTGGGCAGATTTCATTTGGCCAGTCCGGATTTTCATCTTTGCCGCGAGGTCCTTGCTGAGCTTACGAACATGCTTGAGTGGTGCGGTGTTCTTTTTCCACGACCCGTCGCGCTTGGAAATGTCCAGACCAACCTCGTCGACGGCTTGGATCGTGCCATCCGTGTCCATTCTCCGTATGCTTGGGATAATGACCTTGTGAGACGATTTCTTCTCAACGAGAGTCTCGCTGGAGAACCCAAAGTGACCGAGGTTCGGAGTCGATGCCGCCAATGGAGTAGTAGCAATGGCAGTGTTAGGCATAGTGGCGTATTTGACGTGTGCACCGGATTTGAGGCTGGACTGGCGTCCGAACCGCTGGGCATCGTCCTTGCGGACGGGGAGGACGACCGCTCCGAGGGCGATATTCTCACGAGTGAAGCGAGGTGCACTTTCACTTGTCATCCAGTTCTCCTCCGGAACTCGGGATGTCGACGGCTTGGCGGGTCGGAATAGTTCTGGGACTTTGAGAGCGGACGATTGACGTGGGCTCGCTTCGATTGGATCGGATGAGGTAGACTGTGCACGTCTGTGATAATGGGGGATCGATGGTAGTGGAGCAGATTTTGGAGTAAAGGGGGCAGTGGACGGTCGGCGGACGGTATGGACACGGGGGGGGAGTGACTTCGAGTGGGTCGGTTTAGGACAGAGCAAGCTTGGGGCCGAAGACGTTGGGCTCGTGTCAGTGAAACTTGGGGACCTGGGTGAATCTGGGGGGCTTGCAGTTGGACTGGCGAGAAAGAGGGACGATTGACGACTGGTCGAGATGCCCTCAGCAAGCGGGGATGATTTACGAGGAGCATAGACACGGTAAGCGCTGCAGGCGAGGGATTGACTGGATAGAGGACGGCAAGCAAGGGGGGCGGGCGTCGAGGGGTACGTTGGAGGGGGCTGCTCAAGGGAGGTAAGCACGGAGAAGGTGAGGAGGAGGGTAGCATACCATCGAAGGGGTGGACATAGTGAATAGATACACCGAGGGCGGATGGGAGATGGGATGGGGGGATGGGGGATGGGGGGAATCGTCTCCAAGCCTCGTAAATTGTCGAGGTAGGCTCCTAATACCTAAGTCCTAGGGAAAGACAAAGACGGAAGGTGAAACACGTCTCGGTTCTGGACGGCCTGTGTGGCTACGCGGAGACTAGGAGCCACAGGGGAATAATGCGAGAATGGGAGGAGACGAAGTGGAGAGCACGATGACAGGAGGACAGGGGCAAGGGCAAATCGTTTACATTTATTATTTGCAAATCTGAATTCTACATAACTACATATGTCAGCTTGTCAACTTGTCAACTTGTCAACTTAAATATACATACGCTGACCGACACGACATGGGCGCCCTCTCGTCGGTTATTAGTCCGCCATCGGGCGGGGGGCGGGGCTCGCCTTCGCTGCTGCTGCGTCTAGACCCTGGGTCCTAGACCAGTAAACACAGTACCGTAATCAATGGCTACTGGGTGAAACGCCGATGAAGCAGCGAATTTTTTGCGGCAACCTTCGTACCTGATTCACGTACCCATTCCCGCATAACTTCGCGTCCATCTCTGCCAGCGCATACGTGCATCCGTGCCAGCGCCAGAATGTTGACAAGTACATATCTAGACAATGTTGAGGCGCTTCGCTTCCTGTACCGAGACAGTAGAAGTGATAAATGCCAGATTCCGTTCCTAGCCTATTACTTGTGTACTCACACTCGTTGCCTGGAAGCTTAAAAGTCTAATAACCATAGCTACCGCACACACACGCTCGTGCCAGCTTTGATCTTTCCTTTCCTAGAAACGCCTTACGGATTGGAGTTCAAACTTGAACCCGTGCGCGTTTTCACGTTTCGTCAATAAAAAAACTTTGACCTCCGGTCTTTCAGCCAGTCGTTTCTTGAAATGCTCTCACGGCATGTTCGGACGACAGCAGTGCGTCTCGGAAAGCGGGCAACCCAGATTTCCGCTTCGGCAAGGTTGGCAAATTATAGGCCAGATTCCTGTAACCGCGAAGGCCAAATACCCTTAATCGAATATAAGAGAACATTTCACACGTCATTATGTGCGCGCTGGTCGTTATCTTTCCTTCCGTATCTTTCTTACTTCATCGGTGCTCGTTCGACAGCTCGGCAACACGGCATATCGCGACCTGCACCTGGTACAGGGTAGGTACACACCATCATATCCCCTTGCGTGTTCTCTCAACCCGTACTGATACCGGACCGCTCGGCAGGATCAAAGTCCACTTCAAGGACTCAAAAGGGAATCCGCTGAAGACTATCGAAGGGAACGAGGGAGATAATCTATTAGATATAGCGCATGAATATGATATCGACCTAGAAGGTGTGTACCCTCGTATTCGTCGATATCGATTGTCATGCGACGGACCATTTACCGGTTTCATCGAATGTAGGTGCATGTGAAGGGTCGGTAGCGTGTTCTACATGTCACGTCATCCTTACACCAGAGTGCTACGACATGCTACCTGAACCAGAAGATGACGAAAATGACATGCTCGACATGGCCTTTGGACTAACAGATACGTCAGTAGCTTTCGCCTCGCTGCCTATACAATCATTCGACTTTCCTTTATAAGTTTGTTAAGTTTTGTTTATGGCCGGTCCCTAACAAACCACCCATAGGTCGAGATTAGGCTGTCAGGTCAAAATCACAAAGGAATTGGACGGAATCACGGCGACACTACCATCCGCTACACGAAACATGTTTGTAGACGGTGAGAATACGCCATGATCGCTCTTGCGATGACCTAATGGAGCCCATTTCGCAGGGGCTAAACCTACGAAACACTAATGCGGTCATCGAATTATGTGTACTCTTCTGGTGGATCCCCGTTTTTTTTTTATTCTTACATCTAGCTACACCCGTTCCCGAAACCCTTGAGACTGGCCAAAAAAAAAAATTGGCCCACAAACCACTTTTCTCCTTCGACCTCTTCACGCTCGTTTCTCGCCTTCTAACGCGCTTTACCTTATACTTACTATTTTTAAATGTCTGAGAAAAATGATACGCCGCCAATACAAACTACAGAGGGTGAGTCGCTATCCCGCAAGCCCCGAACCTCGTGCTGGGGGCTCAGTGCTGTTCCCAAAACATCACCAGGACTTCGTATCAAGCTCAAACGTCCTCCTAAGCTAACCGTGTCCCCTCCAACAACCTCTGCTGAGGATCTGGATCCCGTCTAAGTCGCTGATAGCAATGATGAACCACGCTCATACTCTAGCGGCCGTTCTTTCCAGGTCGATAACTCTTACGATGATCTAGAGGATATGACTACCAAGCGACCCCGTGGACGTCCTCTGAAGGTCTGGATGCCTCACATCACACCCCACCTATCGCAGTATTAACACAATTCTATTAGAGACGTCGTTCAAATACTCTCAAATCTGCAAAACTGGTGGGTAAGAAGAGAAAAAACCCCAGCCCTGCAAGTAAACCCAGAAAACGACGTAGTTCCGGCAAGGGAAACACTTCAGACACATCGCACACCTCAGACGAAGAGGAGGAAGCATTCATTGCTTACCTCGAACTTATTCCTCCGCCGATTGAGGCCCCCAATCGTGGTTTGCGTGCCAAGGTTACACAACCTCCCCCTGTTTCATGCGATCCCTTCGAATTCCCACCATCTATCACTTATAATGACCTTATCGATAAGATCGCCGTCTCTTCGACCTTCCAGCGTGCTGTTCTGGATACGAGTTCGATAACTTGCCAGCTTTCCAAGCCAATAGCATCCAAGCTCCGGCCCCTTCGCAATGATGCAGGCCTCAAAGCTCTAAAGAGAGGCCTCAAGAGAGGCGGTATCTATGTAACATTTCGTGCCGCTCTCCCGAAGGCTGGTCAGGTAAGTTCATTACTACGATCAAATAACACGATGAGTAACATGGTACAGGTTCCTCAAGTAGCCTCGGTAGTGCACGTGTCACCATTTCCGGTGCTTTCCGGTCTTGTACAGCAAGGTTCAACCGTCTACGACGCCGTAAGTCGCTGTGTTCGGAAAATTCATTCGCTTTGTTGAACTCTTCTATAGTCTGTCAGTATAGAGCTGGAGGCTACCCGTGACGAGATTCAAATCATGTGTGCCCCTGGGACATGTGAACTCGATTGGGACATCTCCTGTTTCGTTGACCCTGCGGATCCTACGAAGCACTACCATATGTCCACCGATAGATCCGGGACTATGGCTAACAAAATTGTTGCTGGGAAGTGTAAACTTGGCCAAAAACCTATATCCACCAACTTCCTCCCTTCGTCCGCCATCACGCCTGAGCAGCGCGCCATTCGACAAGCTCACCTTGCTCGGCCTGGAGCTGCTCCAGCACCACCAACCCTCCTACCAGCCCCACAATCGTGCCTGCCCCAACACCAGGCGCAACTACGGCTACCAGTCTCGAGGCGCTACAGAGACAACAAGCTGTCTTTGCTTCCCAGGCTTTGGTTGCACCAACCATTACCATACCCCATCCAGGTTACGGTCACCCAGCAATGTGGTCATCAATGTACGGACCCTCAATACCTATGCGCCATCCATCACCACCACCGCAAGTGTACCAGTCAGTTGATAATACCAATCCTCTCTCTTCGTCTCCTCCTCATTACGATGGCTCAACTGATCAATGGGCTGCCGAGCATAATATCTCCGATCTTGCTCCCAAACTCAACATAATGGGTTACACACCCGATGTAAAGGCTAAAGAGGTCCCAAAACGTTTTGCTGTAGATTTCTCTAATGCAGGCTTCACTCAGATGCAATGGAGGCGTGTCGAGAAGGCTTCGGCATCCTACAAACGGCAAACAAAAGCAGCCCGAACGCTGCGAGCCAGCACACCTTCCGCCCAACAATGAGATCTTTGTCTCTTTTGGTTTCTTTTGATTATCATGCATGCTATACATCATATCTTAATCCATTCCAAGCCATTACTCATTTTGCTACTCTCATTCATTTACCATCGTTCTATTCATTCTATTCATATCTTCATGTTGCATACTTCAATCCGCCTGCATATATTATCTCTCATTTCTAGCCCATTCCGCCACCATAGAACATTCCATTTCCAACTTTCTCTCTATTGTAGCCCTTGCGGACCCGTTTTTAATTACATTGGACTTCTACAAATATCCTGCATGCTTGATCCAGGCTGTTGCCTTCTCGGATGTCACGGCCTTGCACGCAACCTCAAGAGCGTCTGCGGGGTCCAATTGTCCCAATTCACTATAGTCTCGACGGCAGCGAGCCTTGACTGAATGAATATCAATGAGTTTCTCTTAGATCCCTGCTAGAATCGAGACTCGCCACAGTTGAAACTCTCTTCAATGGGGTTCAATTCTGGAGCATATGGAGGGATGAATAGCAGAATACAACCTAAGAATGGTCAGAACTGATTAGAATAGATTGCAACAGCCTTGCAGACCTTTGTCACGCATGGCATCTTCAATTAACTGGCTTTTGTGAATGCGGCAGTTGTCTAACAAGAGAACACTTCGAGGCTGTGGCCAAGGGTTCATAAGAAGAAGCTGCACTCACATTGATTTCAGAGCCCTTGTAAGTGGAGCGGGAAGGACATACCACATCTTCAAGAATGAAGTCGTTGAATTCAAGTGTACCCACATTACCAGCAATGACTCTCTTAGCTTCATATCCACGGGTGCTCATAACTGGGAGTAAGCTCCACCGCTCGCCACGATCAATGTCATGCTGCATTGTGGCAGCTTCTCCTTGCTGCGCGTATCCCCTGCGTCGATAGAATGTTCTTCCATCCTTGCTAGTTTCATCTGTGGCCATGATGTGGATTGAAAGGATTGTATGGCGGATGAGGGACTTGAAAAGGTTGATCTGAGTCGTATTCCGAAGGCGTGCCCGCAGTCGAAGTAGCTTGTATGTGTAACCAGCATCGAGGATGCTCCTATGCACTGTTGTAGCTGAAATGCCAATCCCATGGGCGATAAGAAACCACTGCTGAATCTCGTCTATGTAGTAGTTGGGGCGGGAATGGAGTAGATCTCGAACATCATCCAACATGTCAGAGGTCACAATGGAGGGACGTCCTTGGAGGCCACTGCTTGGTGGTAGTACCGAGCCATAAAGCTCAAAGTTCTTTTTCCAGCGATAAATGGAGGCTCGCGAGACTCCTAGCACGTCTATAACATGCTCACAGAGTTGAGGATCATCCCAAAGTGCTATTGCTCGCTCTTTGACCTCAAGTGAGTGGGAAACATAGGGCATGGTTGGCGTCGAAAAAGTGTGCAACCTCTTATTTCAGCCTCGCTCATCGCGCACGCAAACTTGTATTTTTCCCATAATGTACATAATATAATCTATCTAGAAACAACCGACAGAGAGGCATTGGTAAGCCCATGGGCGAAAGTTCAGATTTTGTCAAAATTTTTTTGGCCAGTCTCAAGGGTTTCGGGAACGGGTGTACATCTAGCTATTATCAATTCGAGAATTCCCCGCTTCCCGCAACGTTTCTAACGAAATTCAAGTACGAACTGTTTCTAAGAGGCTTATATGCCTTTCAATGCCGCCTCTCTCTCTTTGGATTATATCAATGTCCATTGCCGATCCCTCATGTTCTTCTAACGGCTATCTGGCAGTGCGTGACGCAATCACCATCATGGGCGAGGCTCTTATTGGACAGGAGAGACGGCCTTGAGCTAAATCGTCATCATCTCATGTCCGAGGCCGTTTCGGCTCTGACTCATCAGAATACCGTTCTTTACTCTGTACATTGCCTTGGGTCCCGCCCGTTATAGTAAGACATCAGATAGGTACTATAGGAGCAGCACCCTTGTCCAGGGCCGTTCGCAAACTGGGGCCAGAGGTTAGTCTCGATAACCCCTTAGTCCCTGCAGGGCTTACCTGTAGTCATCGCCATGTTGCGTAATGTACCGAACCCAAGGTAATGCCTGATAACCACTCTTCTCGACGATCTTAAGATAGCGCACTTGAATTCCGGAGACGGTGAAGTAGGGAATCTCAAACTTGACCGTGATTGGTGCACGTTTCTCTACCTCATCAGCTATGATATTGGTCGACTGTAAGTTGCGTGGCCTAGCAGTAGCAAGGGCATGGGACGCACTATTCCGAACACTTGGTAGGCCAAATTGAGCGCGCATGAGGAACTCCCGCCCACCTCCCAGCTGCTTGATCTTCCACACAAACGCAGATTTATCTGGTACGTACTGGGCAGTGCCCGTGGCCGCCTACTCGAACCCGAGAATTATCAGTGCTTGGTAGATATATAGGGAGAGCAAGGAGAGGACAGACCCTAAACTTTGGCGTGTCTGCATCATCTGGGACTGGCACATAAATCTCCACATTATTTGCCGAGCTCCTCCTCTTGAACTGTGCTCGGACTTTAACCATGTATTCTACTCGGCTTCCCCTGTGGCTTTCAATGGCTGCCTCGACCCAGATCAGGGGCTTGACAGGTGTAGACAGGCGGTACGACATCAGTTCAAACTCTCCATCTGGAGGGATGAACGAGATTGTTCGGTCGTTCTCGAAGCGGGAAAGGCGAACGCACTGGTGGAACTTGACGTCTTCCATTTCGATGGCTTTCCCTCTGGCAGCTAGAGGGGTCAGGTAAGCACGGGATTAATGTCAACTGCTGCCACATACTTCGTCCGGTGCTCTCGAACATAACTTTATCATTCAATCCAAGGCGTAGTTCAGGCATACCGGAAAGGAAGCACTTCATCTTGACTGCACCGAGGATTTCTGACCGTATCACGTTGCCATTGGCGTTGACCTATGCTTCAGGTTAGCTTTGCCAGGAAACGTTCGGACTGGGACATACAAGTAGGTTCACGCTCTCTATCACATCCAAGAATACTTCATTCTTGCGATACCGGATACCGTCTGACCTCCAAGAAACAGCGTTGGTTACGGCGGGAGGAGCGGTGACAACGTCCAGCTTGTGCGATTCCTGGGTGATATACCTGGATTTAGTTGGTGGTTAGTACACGCTTGGTCTTTATATATACTATGTGGATAGATTGCAAGGGGTACCACGCACTCTTGCAGGATCTTGCTCTCTGTCGTTTGCGGGTAACCAAAATCCATCACTTCATCCAAAAGCTCATAGATCACAACAAAATTGTCCCTTATACTTTCTTCTTCAAGCTCCTTGAAGTATTCGATGAGAACATGAGTGAGCCGGTGGAGGAAGAGGATGATTTCTGCTGCGTTGGTGTTGTACTTGGATAAGGCGAGTACTGGAAGGATAATAATACCACATTAGTTACTAGATGGACCTGCTCCGGACATTTGAGTGCTGTTGGACTCCTGAGAGCGGGGCTCGTTGGACAACGTGGACATATGGAAACGGGCTGTCCCATCCGAAAAGAAGGTGCACTATAACATCATAAATAGGATCCAAGGACCCAAAATGTCTGGCCTTCCTCTCAAAGGTGTCCTCCGCCAGGTGTCGATTCGTGTTCGATGCCAACGATGAGTTAAACCTACAGTATAGATTGCTGTGCCGAATGTGCATGTAATTGATGCCTTGGTCTGTAAAGCACGGGGTGACCTGCTTGTCCTGCTCCTCAAGGTCCAGAATGAGGGGCAAGAATCGTTCAATGTATGAGGGTGGAACATCGTCGCGATACGACCGCTGAATCAGTGGTTTGCCTTTAAGGTCTAGGATGGCGATTAGACTGGCCATGGTGACGACCTCCTCGTAAAGCGAGGAATTGGGTGGTGGTTCAAGATGCGAACAAATAGACTAAGATAGTAATATGGTGGATGTTACGGAGAATAGTACAAGCTAAGAAAGGTCGAGAAAGAACACTGTACATTAATGTGGGTATGTTATGGCCCATTATAGAAATGAAATTAGAAGGACTCGGTCATAATGTTTAAGCTGCAGCTCTATTTACGTTGACAAATCCAGTCCCATAACAAGACAGTAGAAGCTCTGTGCATGATTCGTTATTTGGGTCTGTGGGTACGATTTTGAAAGAAGTCCCAAACGCTGTCTTCAAATCGCGGAGGAACTGGATTCTGCAGGAGTACATCGCATTATCAGCTCGATGTCAGAAAGGGGTTTCTGTAGTAAATCGACTCACGTTCGGGCGCTCAGTTCTCCCATTCGTATCCGACCCACATCTTCGCTGCCGAGCGCCATAAACAGGAGCACGAGCCACTGGTGTTTCCTATCGACACACCCTCCTCTTTGGACCTCTAGTAAAAGCTCTCTTGCAGCCTTGACGCCGACGTCCTCTGGCGTGGTCACCTCTGGCCCTCTTCTCTCCTCTGCATTGGGACCAAATATATTATCATCTCTGCGCAATCGATCCGGGTGCACTTTTGCGTTGCTGGCTGTTGACTGGTTGGGCGTAACGCGAGGTATTGATACGGCTTCCGAGCAGTGAAGCACCCCAGTTGTCGATTCGGCGAGAAGGGAAAGGGCGTAGCCTGGCGAATTACCAGAGTCGGGCCCCTTGTATACGTCTGAGTGTAGGTATATATCGGGTATATATCGATTAAGAACCGAACGCGCGCTGTCGATCAAGCGAGACGAGAATTGCGGGGAAACGCGCACTGCGTGCCTAGAAAGGACCATGAGGGGGGCTACACACGTCAAATATCGGCGACTTACGCTATCCCACGAATCCGCTTTATTTTTCCCTTTTCCACAAAGTTCAGAGTTTTGATCGTTTTCACGACTGGGGTGATCAATTGCACCTCGCCACCACCACCGGGAGGAGCACCCCTTTTCTTGATCTAGAAGATGCCATTAGAGCCAAGAGGTTGGCGTCGTCTGAGCGAACTCACTTTAAACTCGACACCATCCTCGATTCCAAATAGCGTCAAGTGAGGAAGAGTAACCGTCCGAATAAGATCAACTCCGAAGTCCTTATCGTCGGTAGTAATCCCTCGTAGTGTCAAAGCGAGCGGTTTTTTCATGAAGCATGCAATTGGGATAACAAGCTCGAGGAAATAGCCCACTGAACGGCTCAGTGGACAATCGTGTGTTATAGGCCCGCCAATCATGACTCCAGGCTTTAGTAAAAACGACGTTCCCGTTGACGAGATCTCAATGTGTGACCCGTTGGTCACTTTTTCGACAAGACGGAGGAGGGAAACTTCATAGTCTGGTGAAAATTCAAAATTTCCAGTATACGAGTACGATGGAGGCGCGGTGGTTCTGTCAGTAGAGATCGGCTCTTCTTGTGTAAAGGTGGACAAACCGCGTAAACCAGGATCCTTGTCTTGAGACCTAATTCCAGTGACTTTAAGAGACTTTCCGCTAAGAAGAGAAAGTACCAGACGCGTTCTAAGATGGTCATGTCCCGAAAACTGCATCGTTCGTGAATAAAGGGATTAAGGTCAGGTCAGACCTGTTCTCTGTAATTCTCGAAGCGACCGCAGAGTGTGAATCTCAATCAGGTAGCAGCAATATAATAGGTAACGTAACACGATCGCTGGTAAAGGAATGACATGTATACACACACACTCTCTCCTCTACCCGCAACACCGTATTCCCTCTCCACCGAACGCCTCAGGTCGAACTCAAGAGTAGCAACTTCCAGAATTCATGCTGAATCATTGCAAAAAAATGGTACTGAGGTGTTGCATGTATGTGGGAGTGCCGTTTAGTATCTTACTACGAGGAGTACTGTCCGATCCAGCTCGTGTAGTGGTTCAAAGAGCACGCAATCGCCTTGGGCACTCGTGGCTGGGATGATCCAGAATAGGTTCTCAGTCGAATTCGGGTACACTCAAGACTCCGCAAAGGAAACCTCGGTGAATGGCGTTTTATGTTTGAGCAAACGCAAGCATATTTTCATGGCATGGTCCATGCATATTCGTGTAGGAAGGCAAAACGCAGGCGGCATAGCATAATTCCAAATGCAGGACAGACTCAGCATTTTACTGTGAGTACGCTGGTCAGTATCGTCCAACAGTGTTACATTATTAAGAAGGGACATACGAAAGTGAGGGCAGCACCCTTGGTCTTCTTGTCACCACCGAGCTCGAAGCTGTGCGTCAAGAAAAATCAACCATCCATTCCACACCGGTGAGGAGGGACATACTGCTTGCATCGCTTCAATGTGATCTGGTGCTTGTACTTGCACGAAGTACATTCTAGTCTCAGCACGACCTTCTTCGTTGTCTTTGCCTATTACACCAAAGCCGTGCATCAGTGGGGAGAATGAAGATGATTGGACTAGAGGAGACGGACCTTCTTGTGGAAGATGGGTTTGGTTTGACCACCGTAACCCGACTGCTTGCGGTCATAGCGTCGTTTTCCTTGGGCGAAAAGCGAGTCCTTGCCCTTCTTGTACTGGGTCACTTTGTGTGGGCTGAGTGCCGCGGAAAGTCGGGTGATCAAAGAATAATATACAATTGTGAGGTTGAGGGTCGAGTGGAGGCCCTGGTTAGCCATCGCCGCCCCTTCTCTATTGTCGGCCACTCACGTGTGTTTCCTGCACGCCTTGCCCTTGCAGTCTGATGTTCCAAGACAATATAAGCACCAACGTCTGACGAGGAATATTGGTACAATGCAACGCACATGTTCGTCGGGTTCTACACAACAGAACGAATCAGCACCTAACTATCCAAATCGCATTCACGGGCGTACTTTGGAATATTGACCATTTTGACCCCTGTGCTACTCAAGTCGTCAGCCCCTTGCAAATATCGTAAATTACATCGATGGTGTTCACCTCGACGTCGAAAAAGGGAAGGTTGGTTTAGAGATACAAATACGGCCAAATACAGATCCCAACCTGCTTCCCGCCTCTCGATGCTCTTTCTCAGAATCGCGCGTCTACCATCATGTAGCAACATGCGAAGACTTGTACATATATCAACTATATCTAGACATACTACGCCATCCGTAAGCTTGCCGGCAGCCACCAGCGACACGCTGTGCTCACTTGCCGTCTCCCCAGCGAAACTCCGGAGGTGGACCAGATTTCAAGTCGTTCATGCCAACAAAGGCTATTCCCCCAAGGCGCGGTATACCAAACGTCAATCGCGTTGTGGCTGTATCAAGTGCGAAAGGCGGGGTAGGAAAGAGCACAGTGGCAGGTACGCAATGCCCACCTCTCTGCTCTGTACACCATCCGAACTTTTCACAGTCTGACGTATATGCTCCCCGCAGTCAACCTTGCCATGTCCCTCGCTTTGCAACCCACTCGTCCACGAGTCGGCATTCTCGACTTAGACATCTTCGGTCCCTCAATACCAAAGCTTATGGGCCTTGAAAACATTGAAGATATCTCTCTTTCTCCTGGTTCGTTCCCCCCGCCCCTCAGCCAGTACCCTGGACCATATATATTGGGAAAAATAGTCTGGCATAGCACAAGATTGGCTTGATAGGATGATACAGTCTCGACACCCTCCGTGGGAGTGTCATTGTCACCACACCAGTCGTCATCGCGAGCCAGTCCTCTCGCAGCCCCTTTGAGGCTGGAATCTCGCTCGTCCGAGTCCATGGACTTCACCGAGCGAGAAACGAGCGGCCTCCGTGGCACTTGCGGCGAACTTCAGAAGTTTCCTTGTAAAAGTTTTATTGCCTTGTCGGTGTTCTCTGCCATGAAATCGGTGCCGAACATGCCATATTGGGATGGGCGGCCACGAGGGCGTGTACGAAGCCTGGCTCAAACGAGCGTCTACGTGTATAGTTCCCATGTCTAGCTATGGATTTTCTACAACATGTGTGAGCACGTCGTAGCATCGGGACAGGGGCTGCTCTTCAAATCGTCGAGTTGTGAAGCCGATGTCCGGAGCTTGAGGCTCTGGTGGTGTATACAGCATCTGCGAGATTCGTTCTCTTCGTGTTCCATTCGCAGACTTTATACTTTTTCTGTTTGCGCAAAGGAGCACCAGCACGCCCTTCCTCGATCCTAATATTGGAAAAAACATACGTGGTATCCGGTCCCCCCCGGCCTTCTTTTGCTTACCAACGCCAACATACCCACAGGTGGCAAGCTCCTCCCGCCCTCAAACCACAACCTCCGTACTATGTCCATTTCCTTCCTGCTCCCTCCCAGCTCGCGTACCGCAAATGCAGTCGTCTGGCGCGGCCTAATGGTACAAAAAGCGACCCAACAGCTTCTCTTTGACGTCGATTGGTCACCAGGGCTTGACGTGCTCGTTGTCGATCTACCACCGGGAACGGGCGATGTACAGCTCACGCTAGCGCAGCTAGCCAAGATCGACGGAATCGTGGTGGTTAGTACACCACAGGAGGTTGCGCTTGCGGACGTGAAGAAAGGGGTGGATATGTTTAGGAAGACGGGGGTGCCAGTAGGTCTACTCTCCTGGATTTCTACCTTCATCTGTATCTTTCCTTCATGTCTTGGATACGATTCTCACTCACGTTCTCATGTAGATCCTCGGGGTGCTCCTCAACATGTCCCACTACATCTGTGACACATGCATGACGCCGCACTATCTCTTCGGCTCGACTGATGCTTTCCACACCGCCGCCAAGGAGCTGGAGATGCGTGTGTTGGGCGAATTACCGCTTGTACCCCGCATCAGCGAGGCGTCAGACCGAGGCACACCGTTTATGCTTACCGGTCTAAATACCGCAGACCCTAATGCGAAAGGGGTACAAAAGACAATGAAGGAGGTTGCAGAGGCAGTTTTAGGCGTTCTAGCCTTGGACTCGCCCGAGATTAGGCAAGGCACATTGAGTCATTGAGTGGACATGGCGTTTGTCATTAGCCCTGTCTCGTCGAATAGAAATTCATCTACATCGCACACCACCGCTCTCCTCACTTGTTCCCAAACCATGGAAATCGGTCCTTCCCCCCCTTCGAGCTCGCACCATTTTGTGCTCCAGAAAGCAGGGGCGCCCTCTCGTCTTCCTCGCGCCCATGCTCCACAACTGCGGGTCCGAGCGTTGGTTGTCGATGGAGCTGGTCCTCGACGTCGGGGTCAGCATTTGCAGTAGCGGTCGTGGGCGGTTGGGTTCGAGGAACAGGCTCAGGGGGAGGCTCACGGCCAGGGAGCGACTTGCCAAAGTCGTCCACGCCAAGCCGGCGCTGGCGCGCCTTCCACACAAAGCACAGAACGAGCAAACAGCCCTGCATAATCCCTGCCGCGGCGTACGGCACCCAACTTGTCCAGTTCGTCCCGGGCCTACCAAGTTCACGTCATCAACGCTCCGCTAGCCCATCATACCGCTGATGGATCCAAAGTGGACTCACCGAATAGCCAGATTAGTCACCATCAGAACCGCCCCCGGCGTCTGGATACACATCATCGGAATGCTCAGGGCCCCAACAAGCCTGAGCTTCCACGTCGTGTAGATCTGTGGTGCGTATTGGATCACTGCGAGCGCAGCGGAGGTCAGGCCAAGGAACCCAGCCCAGAGCTTGACCGTGTCCGGAGGGTAGGTCTCAAGCGAGGATGTGGCGATTAGAAAGAGGGTTGTGAAGATTGCGAGGGCCCTGAGGGTCAGTGTGAGAGGTTAGTGAGAGGCGACTGGTGGAGGATTGGACATACAAATGTAGAGCTGTTACCCATCCCAAGGCGACACTCATCCTCCATCCTACGCTCTTCTCGTGTTTGGTTGTTATGGTCGTATCCGTGTACGAGTTGGTGTGGGAAATGATGTCAACGTATTTGAGGTGCTCAGGGTAGTAAATGAGGTAGAGGATGAAACTGTATAGATGCAACTTACAGTCAGAAAATAAGGTCTGCGAGCGAGAAGGGGAATACGTACGTCATTGTGAACAAAAGCCACTGAAGGGAAACTTGGATAATACCCCCAATCGATTCTAAACACTGTCCAAAACCCTATCGATGCAAATAAGGACTAGTCCTCCAGGGTGAACGATGACATACGATGGACCGACAACATCGAATGATAAGCCACTGGAGCGCAATGCTGCCAGGATCATCAGTTTGGTCCAATCAACATGGACACATGAACGCAACACGTACACATTCAACATGCCTGAAGCACTGGAGGTGCTTCCCAATAGCAAGAAAAGAGGACTAAGACCCTCGGATGACTTCTCTTTAATGATCTTATAATGCTGTCCACCCAAACACGACGTGTCAATAGCCTCCTAGCGTTAGGAATAGACGGAGCAGACCTGAGGTAAATAAGAGAGCACGAGGCCGACGCAGAGCCCGCTGGCGAGGAGCGCGGCGAAGGGGTCGTGTTGCTGCACTCAGGAGTTAGTGAGCTGCATGTAGAGAGCAGTACAGTCCGTACGAAGGGGCATTCATCCGGATTGGAAAGTCGCATGGCGGCGAAGCGAGCGTGGCCAAGTCGCGTCTCGCGTTTGTACACCACACACCACTGGAAGGAGGATTTCCGGACGACGCGCCCGAAAGTTGCATAAATTACGTTGATGATATTTCTTGTATTCCAAGTTACTTTCATAAGCTCCGCAGGACCGATGGGGCGATTCTGCGACTGCAGGCCGCTACATTGACGGTGCGCATATATGGGAAGGGTAAGGGCTGCTAGCAAGCGGTTGAAAAAGTCGGGATGGAAGTGTCGATTTAGCGAGGATCTGAGATAGGATAAGATCTGAGAGGATAAGAAACGATGAACTCTGGAAAATTATCGATATGGGAGGGTGAGTAGCGTCTGGACATGCGTATTTGCTCATTTACTACGAGATCTAAAAGTCATAATGACCAGGTGACTGTGCTTGTCTATACACGTGAAAGGTATCAATTATAGGTGATACGCTAGCACTGGTATAATGTAGATTGCCATGAGAATTTTTTTTTCTCCCACTCCCAGCGCTCGTCTCGACACAGCCAAGCAGCATTCTCTCATAGCCATCACAAGAGTACTATAATCCCTCCTACTTGACGACAGCGAAAGGAGAATGCAGGAGCCGAGAAACGTACTCACGCATCGCATGCTTATTTGAAGCCCGTCGCCAACCCGGTAGTCACGTTCGATGTCAAATCATTGGAGGACGCGACGAACATGGATTTGCTTGAGAACTCCGTGTATATTAACGAGATAGACGTGGTCATATATGATGGCTACTCTTGATCTCTTGATGTCAGTGCGTCCACAGGGCCGATGGGGAGAGGCGCCATATGTTTGACGCTGTGTCAGTTCGATCTAAGAAGTCAGGTGGGCTTTGCCTCAGGATTCGCAAGAAACGTCGAGTCGTGCCAATACTTCTCGGACTCACTCCGATCGATCGATCGGCCCTCGGTGACATATGTGTAAACACTCAAGAGTGTATTGGTGTGTTTTAAGTCAAATGAATGTCTTATGCATTGTATTCCGGTGGATAGAGGACGTATCTCAACGCCTCCATCAACGGAGGTAAGTGGGGAACCTAAGAAGATGGATACGCAATGAAATAATTTCCTTTGCTGTAGCCTGTTCTGGCATGCACCGCCGTGGGAACGTGGCCAACGCTGTACATGTGCAACCGTGGCGTGTAACATGCGACATGAGATCGCGACCCACCCTGGGGCGTCTGGCAACGAGATTTGTCGTGTTCTCAGCGCATCTTCAGCACCATCTATACACGCCTCGCAGCACTTATAAAATGTCAGCAAGCTATCGAATATGTTCCTGCACTGGACTTCTTGTCCCCAAAGTGCTCAGGGATATACCTCTGCTAGCTGGTATACGACCGGTCGATTATGAATATGAACGTTCGACCAGAAATCGACGACTTTTCCGTAGTAGAAAAGAACGTAAGTGCATGGGTGGTAACACCGTTAGCGGATAAACTCGCATGCACAGCTAAAAGCAGGCTATCTGACACATCTTCAGGTCTGTTCGCCTCTCCAGTACGGTACCTTCACCAATCAAGAGGTGACAAGCAGCACGGCGAGCAACTCTGAACTAGATTTACCAAAAGCGGCGTGGCTGAAAGTTCTCACGTTTATCCACGGTGAACTCTGCCTTCGCATACCCCTCTCCTACTCTCAGCGATTTTCCGCGATTATTCCCCTCACCGATGCTGCTCTCGAAGCAGGCGAAGCAAGCCGAGAACTCGCTCATGGCTTTCAAGGATTGGGTTATAAAGAAAAGGGTGTCTCCTCTTTTTGTACTCAGGTCGACTCACGATGGTATTCTTTCGTTGGGCGGTGTCGTCAAGAGTGGCTGGATATCGATGCATTCAGCATTATTATTGCTGGGTGAGTATACAAAACCCATCATCTTCAGTACCAGGGGTGAATGTCTGACTCCCACTAGCGTTCTCATTATCTTGCTCACCGTCGGTGACCCGCCCTTCACACCCATCACTCGAGCCACATCTCTCCTTTCACTTGAATCAGCAATTTTCAGCGTATTATTCAGCCGTATTTATTATTTTCGATTTACCAATATGCCGGTACCACAGATCGCCTTTTGCCTCGTGAGTGGCGAGCTTCCCTTGCTGTTAATGAGACGCGGCACTCACAATTTTGCTAACCTTTATCTAGGCTGAATGTAGGACGCTTGATGCTTACAACTACACATCACCATTCTGGAACTTATGGGTCATCCTCGCGTTGCCGGCGATCTACGCAATGTGGTCTACAATTCTTCTCATTATCACCCTCATGACATTCGTCTTTACTCCATACTGTATTTTGTGCACAGGCTCCGGCGGTACTCCACTTCCTTCTTGGTTGCTGGTGATCGTGTGTACGGCCGTCATGCCGAATATTGCTATTTTCTACAAGGTACGCAGGTCCTTCTTGGTATTATAAGGAATATCTACAGGGTGTAAATGGCCAAGGCATAAGCCGCAAGACATAACTTGGCCTATTCCTCATGTATATTTATATTCACAACCTCCCGACCCAGTATGTTGCAGAGTGGGAAGTGTACAGGTTTCACCACTGTTGAATACTATGCACATCTGCGTGTCTTATGACTCTCCTATGCCAACCACCTCTCCCCCTATAACAAGGCATAGCGTTTACTTACTTGGACACACCCACTTTCGCTGGTTTTTGTCCTCGTTCAGCTATTTATTGCTTCTGAACTCATTATTTCTCCTACATCTTTGAGACTGTCAAGGAAGAAACGCTTGCTACAACGTACGGAAGTTATCGCTGCGGTGTCATCGGAAGGAATCAATGCAGGTGTATAAATGGTTCAATGGCTAACATATTTCTGCAGCTGCGACTGGTGACGGTGGTGCCGTCCTCTGGTCTTAATAACTCAGGTTGACGTCAGCTGCAGTGTTTGATGAATGTAAGCGTTGATACCAACAAGTCTCTTGCGCTGCCAAATAACGACACTCCAACTTTCATCCCTTATCACTTCGCACCCACTGCCGCACCATGCTCGTATGGCGAGCCTAATGGCCCTGAAGAAGGAGATGGTGAGACAGACGAGGGTCGAGACGACGAGGGTGAGGAAGAAACATTGACTTTGGATGCAATGGTGAAGAAAATGAGTGATTAATATCTGCCAGATCGGTAAAATGATTATTCATACCACTATCAGACTGCTACGGTGCTAGCAGCCTCAGGTGGTCGACAAAGCGACTGGGTGGCTAAACGGCTATTCACTGGCCCATCAGATAAGATGCGTACGCATGACAAGGTGAATTCGTTTCGGATACGTGTGTTCCATCCTTCTCCCGGCTCCCCCCTATCCCTTCCGCTCCTTCTCCAATTGAAATAGGACCTTCTTACCCATTTAGTTAGTGCGTAGTAGTTCTCGTGACTCGCCTTTAGTTTCTTTCTATCCATTCTCATTTGCCGATCGCACTTCTCTGTTCCGTAGTCGTTCCGATTTTCAGCACAAACCTTTCTATTTAAGTAGTTACTAGTTAGGTCACATTCTGTAATCGGATTATCGCTTTGGACCGGTGTCCACCCCCTTTCCTTGAGTTACAATTGTTACCACGTGGCGTTACGTCATAGTCATTGACGGCCACAAATTTCCTTTTATAGTATTTTTGTACACAGACCGTATGGTTCCCTTATTGTCTTCTTGGGCCAGCTTATTGTCTCTCTATTTGTGTGGCTTTTGCCATACCATTCGTGTATATATAGCGCACCATATTTGTTCATATTTACTTAACGGTTCTCTTCCTACTCTCTGCAGCGTTAGGTCTGGTTGTGCTCGTTCAACATCTGTCCCTTCGTGAACCCCCGATCAAGATCAACAGCCAGTAGTGAAACTGCGGGTGAAGCCTCTGCCCGATCCGGTCACCAGCACCCTAGCACCGACCCTACAATCCAAGTCATGAAGGCAAACCCGCTGGTAGTGCGCCAACACGCCTCAGCCTGCCATTCCACAAACCAGATCTAGGTGGTTTGTTGGGAGGGCTCACGACATGGGCCCGCCCTCTGTGGTTTGTCTATTCCCATCGGTGGCATGTTATTCGCTCTTACTTTATTACAATCAGAAGGCCCGATCTGTCCCATCACCTCACGGCCGTCAAAATGTTTTGCCTGTGGTACGAGAAGAAGAAGACCAAGGTATGCGCTTTCTTACCATGCACTTGTTCATAGTTGCTTATGCCTGATTTATTTACATGGCACCACTTCCCATTTTAATCTAGCGGCTACCTCCAACCTTCTTGCAGCAGCAACAGATGATTCTTTCTTCTTGTCTGCTAACACACGATACTCGTGTGTTACCATCTTGACATTCTTTGATCCCGCTCCTGACTCCCCTGATCAGTGATGAAGTCATTGGAATCGATCCGAGGCTCCTGCGGCACTTCCAAGTGCACTGAATGCGGGAAGACCAACCGCCGTGACAGGTTATTAGACCATGTCGTCTTCACACATCTCGGCCTAAGGACATGGTCGTGTCCCCTCTGGTGCGTCTGCGTCCTTTGGTGTGGTGGGATTTGCTTCTTACGTTATAGCAGTCGGAGGGACTATTCAACCCGCGACGCCTTGTCGCAGCACCTGAAAGCGACGAAGGTAACCTGCTTATGGTATGTTCCTAAGAGCTAGTGATGGTTTGAAGTTCTGACGTTTGGGGTCGCAGCCACAAGCAGATTACAAAAAACAATTGGTACGAGCACTCCAAGCAATGCAAAGAGTGTTCGTCAGTCGCTGGGGGCCTCAGAATTGAGAAAGGCCGGGTTGTGGCGGTGGATCGGACTGCACCTCAAGCAGGATTGTCCAGCAAGAACAAGGCTGACACAAAATCAGCGTTAAACAAACTCTCGGCTCTCATACCACTATCACACATTGCCTTCAAACACCTCGGGCTCACGACATGGGCCTTCCCTCTGTGGTTTGTCTCTTTCCATCGAAGGTGTGTTATTCACTCTTACTTTATTGCAGCCAGAAGGCCTATACCACACGGGACGATCTGTCCCACCACCTCACCGACGTTATACAATCATCATTTTTATCTACTTCTATACCATTGACAGTCACCTAATATATCGCCTGGAGTTGTCGGCCTGTCTGGTTAGGCACCATCCTTAACTTATGTAAGAAGTAGCATATGGTCCGTTCCTTACTGTAATATTTGGCCCTATGTTGCTTGTGTGTTTGGCGGTGTTTGAAACGAATCTTACTTGTACACCTGCACTACCGACTTCTTAACTCTCACTCAGTCTCTTCGATATATACGATAATTCGATTGAATTCAGAGTTCTAAGAAGTAAGCGCATAGTACAAAAAGGTTATCTTACACTTTAATTATCGTGTATATCGAAGAGACTGAGTGAGAGTTAAGAAGTCGGTAGTGCAGGTGTACAAGTAAGATTCGTTTCAAACACCGCCAAACACACAAGCAACATAGGGCCAAATATTACAGTAAGGAACGGACCATATGCTACTTCTTACAACTTACACCCAGTCATACCCCCGCTTTTACACCAATTCTTAGCCTCAGCCATCTCAATATATACTAGGATTCGATCGTACTCGGAAGTTTTAAGAGATAAGACACAAACCGAACCAAGTTTGAATATCTCACGTTGCAAAACTCACGATATCCGCAATCGGTCACGGAAGACCGTGTGATTACTAGACGAAAAGTGCAAGCGAAAACGGACACACGCGATATAAATTGTCCAAGGCCATCGAGCATCGCACATCTGTCGCACATCGAAGGTGGCGGGGGATTGAGTCAACATCCTCGACGAACGGGCCATTACTGAATAGAGTTCAGGCAGATGGGTCACAAGGAACTGGGGGGACCACCGCTGGGGACATGACGCTCGATGCACCAACCACATCGCCGTACAGTCGCTAGATACTCAGGTCCGCAATCGCTTTCAGCCCTTTCTGCTTCTTCTTGTACTCCCCTTCGCTTGCCCTGCAGAGACGTCGAACTGGTCGAACCGCCGAACCGCCGAACCGTCGAGTTGATGCTCTGACCGCGCGTACGCATCTCGTCCTGCGCCGAGGTGCGCAGGTCTAATGCACACGAGTAGATGCCATTCTCCGCCAAAATCTGCGATGATCCCTGCATACCACTCGGCGCTCGCAGAATACCCGAGAGCTCGAACTTGTTAAGGTTATGGTCCTTTCTGCACACATGATCAACGTCGTAGGCTGGGGTGAACACACTCGAGTGGTGGTCCGCGTTCTGTAGGTTGAGAGGGTCTCCGACTTCTTCGTCGGGACGGCCGTGTTGTGCTTGATAGAAGCGTCGCGACGCCACCAACAGGTGCAATGCTACAGAATGGTTGTCGGTTCAACTCCTTGAATAGAGTGCAGGGAGCAAAAGGGCGCACCTCGGTGGAGAGTGGCGCGATGTCAGGAATCAACCAGGAGAATGGCGGCACTGAAGCTATGGCTTCCGTCGGAGTTGATCGACCTGTTCTGCTCCTTGCTGGTGGGCAAGTCACAGACGTGGTTGGCGGTCATGGACACCATGACCTCGGACCACCGACGAGGGCAAATCTGTACGCGTCGTTCCTGGCGACGTACGAGCCCTTCTGAATGACGTTCCCAACAGGGTTGAGGATGGAGCGAAAGGGGTAACTGCAGTAAGTGCTCACAGGGAATCGAGGGCGTAGAAGCGAGCAAGGGGGTATGCTTGGTACCCGCAGACGGTTTGGGGACAGCGAATCGGATGTACGTTTGCAGTCAGGTCCTTCCTGTGCTTACGCCGGACGGGGCTTTGGCGAGGCGTGAGGAGACCTCATCGTCCAAATGGGTATTAACTGCAGTGGTCGTGGCCTCGAAGATACCACCTCGATCGTCAAGAGGGAAACACCGAATATCGCCATCGAATTCTAAGATGAGGAAGACTTCTAATATCGTCATCGTATTCTAAGATGAGGACGACTTCTCGGTGACCTGCTTCTTGGGACCATAAGTGGTCATCATGCGAAGGGTGTTCAGACCGGCAATGGTACTGGGGCCGTTGCGTGCTGGTGATTGATCGTCGTTGAAGTCAGCAGGGACAGTGATGACGGGGTGTCTGTTTATCCTGTGCTTGTTCTCTCGTGTTCCTTCGTATTCCTTCGTATTCCGTCGTGTTCTATTATGCCTTGTTTGTGTTTGTGTGTTTCCTTATGTGGTTGTCCTGTTGTGAAAAGCGAAGCGAGTTCGATATTTCCTAGAACGGTGCCACTCTCCACTGGCAAGCGCCGAGAACTGGTGTCCAAGTCTGGTTGTCTCACCTCTGTAATCCTATCTCCTTATATCCAGATTATATTCGAGTTTTGGACGCCTAACCACGTAATCTCTGTATCCTGTCCAAGTTCAGCGGTCAGGACCTAATTGGAGCGGGGCGCCGCACAGTAGAGGCTTTTGAGATGTTCCACAGCCCCTCAGCCTCAGCGACGCAGCTGATTGAGTCGCCATGAGGGGTCCAGGCAAGATCGGGAGACAACAGGCAGAAGTCAGTGTCCCTTAATTACACCACCGTCGATGGCTGAGACGTTCCCTACTAAACAAAGGTCTCAGAAATGTGTCTATATCAGTGGTATTGCAAAACGTAGGACCTTTCAAATAGATACTCCGATGTATTATTAGGGATGGCGCCACATCGCGTGTCTTTTGGCCAAGGCCATCGTATAGCCACTTTGTACGGAACATTTAATTGAACACCTTTCCGAGGTGTACCATATAGTCTGTCATCGGTGAGTCGTCTGTCAGACCTTCCGGGATATCGACACTGGGGTGAAATATTACATCTGCACACTCTCTTTGGGTGCTTGCGTTCATGTACTTGTTTTATGGGCTATTGGAATGTGTAATGCGCCCAAGTCTTTCGATAGCGACTTTGATGCTGTAGGGATGTAGGATGCGGATTGCATGTGACGCCAGCATGTTTTTAGACAGACGGATGTGTAATAGGGATGCTCAGCGAGATAAGACAAACGCTATAATATTAATCACCTGTGTAATAGGGACTACAGATGATTAGACAAATGTATTAAGAATATAAGAAATGAGAAACGTACTGCTCAGCGAGATAAGACAAACGCTGAGCGACAAATGTACCAAGTTATGTGTGTTTATATAGAACGGGGGATCGGAATCAAAAGCAAGGGGCCGATGCATGTGTTAAAGCAAGTGGAGTCGAGTCTCGAGATAGCTAAGGAAACCGAGACCGAGAGTGTTATAACCAGGGAGACCGACTAACCAGAGAAACCGACCTCCGGTCCGACAAGTGGTGTTGCGACGCGGAACCTAATGCGGAACCAAATCCAACAGTCCCCCTCGCTAACAGCACTACTTAGTCACTAATCAATATACACCCCCATGGCCTCAATGAGCGTCTCGAACTGAGGACGGGGGAGTGGTTTCGTGAGGGCGTGCGCAATCATGAGCTTCGTGGGGATGTACTTGACAGCGATGCGTCCCTCGTGAATGAGTTCTCGTGTGTAGTGATACTGAATGTCGACATGCTTCGACCGTGGGTGAGTATCGGGGTTCTGTGCGAGCGCGAGCGCACCCTGGTTGTCGCCGTAAATGATAAACGGACTCCTAAGTTCAATACCAAAATCCTCCAATAAACCATTAAGCCAGACAGCCTCCTTCGCCGCCTGGCACATTGCCATGTACTCCGATTCCACTGTAGAGAGGGCCACCGACTTCTGCTTGGTGGACTTCCATGAGACTATGCCGAGCCCGAGGCGGAAGACGTAAGCACTGGTGGACTTGCGATCGTCGTGGTCGCCGCCCCAATCCGAGTCCGAGAAGCCGGCAACGTCAGGAATACCTCCTCCAAGGTGGAGACTGCGTTGTGCCGTCCCTTTGAGGTAGCGTAGAACGCGGAGGGCGGCATCGAGGTGGGCACGACCGGGATTGGCTAGGAACTGGGAGAGCTTGTTGACGGCGTAAGTGATATCGGGACGTGTGGCGAGTGATGCATACTGCAGAGAACCGATGAGTTCCCTGTACCTGTTGCCGACCATGTCGTTGATCTCGTCAGGAGTGACGGGGTATTGGTCCTTCGTGAGGATAGTTCCGGGTGCGAGTGGTGTCGTGACGGTCTGCGCGTCCTGGAGCCCGAATCGCACCAACAGATTCTCAATATACGACTGCTGAGAGATTGAGACCTTGTGCCCGTTGAAATCGCGTTCCACCTTCAGGCCGAGTGTCCATCGCAGGTCCCCCTCGCCCGATATGCCATACTTGCGGCGGAACATATCCGCCACACGGTCGAGCTGTTCGCGGGAACCGACTCCAGTCTCGTCGTCGACCCAAAAAGCACATACCGCCCAATTTCCATCGCTTCGGTTGCCGATCCGGAACACGGCGTGATCCCTCTTGCACTGCACATACCCCAATCCTTCCATGTCCGCCTTAAGCCTCTCATGCCAAATCCGCCCGGCCTGCTTCAAGCCGTAGAGTCCCTTCAATAACTTCCAAACGGTGTCTCCGTCTCCGTGGCCGGGTGGCGCCT
>Ga0307515_10003083_pt1 | contig 35280 bp, 29 predicted proteins | sample 17_EM_MG_FD_194513 | JGI IMG/M metagenome (GOLD analysis project Ga0307515, IMG submission 194513) | Populus trichocarpa ectomycorrhiza microbial communities from riparian zone in the Pacific Northwest, United States - 17_EM | ecosystem: Host-associated > Plants > Roots > Unclassified | place... | reverse complement strand
GCGACCCGTCGCTTGGGCGACGGGTCGCGTCTGATTCTCCGTCAGAGGGTACGAGGTTCCGCCAGAGCCGTCAGAGCCGTCCGGAACACCCGGGTGTTTCAGACGGAAACCAGGGTTGTTGCTGATGCAGCTACAGCATAACTGGAGCCCCTGTGAAGAGTGTAACACACCAGTTGTTCTGATGGTGCGTATACATCACCACATTCCGGACGCAAAGTAATGGAAGTGCAACGCCGGGGTGGCGGGCTTCCACGGGGTAATATACAACGCGACATGTTGCAAGAATAAGAGACATGGTATAATAGCTGCCGCAGGGTGAGTATGCAACAGGATCCGTCCATTGGGCGATGGGTCGCATTTGATTCACTATCAGAGTGTACGAGGTTCTGTCAGAGCCGTCAGGGCCATCAGGAACACCCGGGTGTTCCTGACGGAAAGTTGGTTTGTTGCTGATGTCCATTTGCTGTAATAAAGATAGAAAGTTGGGAAATGTGGGAGAGAGTGTACAAGCAGGAAATATAGGATTAAGTGCAATAGAATAACGCGAAAAATGGTGCAAGAGTTTGCACATAGTCAAGGAGGATGAAATTTAAGGCACGCCTTGACTGGGTCCTGGAGAGATGACTTCAATGGTTGATATTTATATCAAGGACAGCAGTCCGGAGTTGCGATTTTGGATGTTGTCAGGTGTACCAGAATAGATGGATTCCTAATGCCGAATGTTAGCAACTCCTATCAACAACACTCTGTAAGGATGCAAGAATTGGAGGTTGGCTAAAGCCAACGCACATAGACAATAAAACTCGCGACATTAACTAACCCTTGGTGCTGGCCACAAATTGAGCACTGAGTCCAATTCTATACCATGTGGTCACCTCAAATGCTCGAACTTTCATGCATAATGACTACGTTTAGAGGAGTCATATGCAGGTAGCAAGATCAACCTCATATGCGCCTCATATGAGCCTCACCTGAAACGGAGGACCCCCGCTAAAGTAGTACATGTATTCTATAGGTGGTTCGGGTACTTAAGTCGGACGGGTAAGTCATTTCGCTCAACTGACTGCCGTTTGAACTTCATGGTGTACAGTAAGTGAACTCCAAAAACTCCAAAACACTACTTCCGCCGCCACCACGACACATCGCCACCCTTTTTAACACATAACTCCGCATTGGCACGCAACAGTTACTGTCACTGATTGATCGCCGATAAAGAACTGGAAAGCTCTTCCGCTAACAATTATCGGCCTCCAGAACCATGTCTACCCCATTTCGAACTCTGCGAAATCTGGGCCGAATTGGCCTTAAAAAGTATTTCTGGCAGATGCTTGTGGGTTCACATTACCGTTGCGAAGAGGTATTATACTGAGATTTGCTGACTTGTGTAGGCAATCGGTTTGCCCTCTGAAGTCAATTGAACGCGTAGCTCCAGTTAACTCTTGTTAAGGCGACACTAAAGCGGGTACTCTTGTTGGTCGCGATCGTTTTGGCAACAGCTTTTATGAGAACAAAGCTGAGGAATTGCCTTGTCAGTATTTAGAGGTCTTGCGAGTGACCGGTGCACTGACTTGTGATTGTGAAAGTGCGAACCAAGTGGGTAGACTACAAGGAATGGGATTATGATGCGTGAGTTGGTCTCTGGGTAGCTGCTTCTTAGAATAGGGCTAACCGTTGTGCAGTGCACATGTTGAGCCAGGCTGGTAATTTCCCCATCTCGTGGTCATTGCGGAGTGTAGTTATTGACTTGCACACAGGCATGCATGGCTTCACCACCTAACCGATAAGCCACCTGGAGAGGATTCTCACTTGATACACGTGAAAAGGCCGTGGGAGAAGCCCGAGCACGTCCCTAACTTGACTTGGACCCGCGGTGCATACAAACCATACTCGACGTGAGCACTCGAAGGTTAAAGCCGTCTGAGATAACAACGATTAATTTTGTGCAGGGTTATGCCTAAGATTAAGCAATGGGAGCCAGTTACAAAGTCTAGGGAATAGAGAATAGTTGAAGTCCTCACACTGCCTGGAGTTTGCATGGGTTGGTCGTATTACCGTAATCGGATATCATCCGAAAACTAACCACTTAGTGCTCCGACATGGGGAGTACTGGTGGAATATAAACTATGGATTTTGTACATATCTGCAATATCGGTTGGGAGTTTAGTCAGGAACTTCTAATTCACTGCGGAAGACGTCAGATAGCCTGAGATAAGAGCAAGAGCATAAGCGCATTCGGTTGAAATCATGTAGCAATAGAGATCATCCCGTAGGATACACAGAATGCCACTCTTACCATTCCAATCGTTTTATTCTACCTACCTTTTTATGGGGAAACGGCAAGATCATGTGAGGGTTCCATGTTTTGTAAGAATTTTCACCAGAAATCCTCATGATACGATCACCAACCATCATTACCACCATCACCAGTTCCAAAGCTCACACACAGAGCATGAAAACTTCGTTTCACTCGCTCGATCGTTATCTTCCCATCGGGTTTCACGTCCTTCAGCCAAGTATCCTAAACAGTTTCCGTTTTTAGAAGGTGAAATAGATTGCGGTTAAGTTTCCAGTCGGCGGATGCCGCCTTCTGCCATGGTCCCGTATTTCGGACCGTCGTAGAGCCTGAAAGACTTGGTTGAATACCCAGTTCTGAGGATCTTGGGGCGTTTGGTTAGGTAGTAGCGAGTGCAAGAACGATAGGACTGAAGCCGTGTGTGCTGAGCTCGACGCTCAGCTGCCGATATCCGGAAACGCAGACACTTTAGTTCGGTATCGCCGCATGGAACCCAAAGTTGATATCCGTGTTGAGCAAAGCTGCAAAACACTCGTCAGTGGGGCTAGGCGTGATCGTCGATATCACCAATTGTGATGTTCTATTGATGTTGAAGAATTGATACGCCTCGAGATGTACCGAAAAAGTTTGCTTAATTCACTGGACACACCCTTCAAGATCTCAACGGCGTCGCCCGGAAATTAGCGGGTTGATAACCGCTAAGGCTCCCAATCTGAGCGAGATCCTTCCAGCCCGATCCGCTAGAAAAGCGGAGATCGTGCGGAGATGCAAGAACCAGCGTATTTCTGAAAAGATTACTCAATCAATCTGCCCTCAGTCTGGTCTAGGTTACGGTAACACCTTGCAGGAGTTATCATCACATAGAGCCACACTTTTTTAATATATAAAAACTGTGGCCCATCGAGTGCTATGTTGTGAAGGGCTTTACCCGAACCCACCACCCTGCGCCACATACATACTGTGGCGTAGGTCTTGGCAGATAGGTTGATAGGTGTTTCGGTGTTGAGGCTCTATGAATAGATCATCTTTGCATTCGAGTTTTCTTAGAAGCGGAAAGCTTTCATCGAATCGGTGCGACTTCCACAATGGGCAATGCAGTGGATGAGCAACGCGGCTCTAGAGGAAGAAGTTAGGCTCCGGTGTTCCGAAACAGAGCCGAACACGACCCACCGGCAGTGTTCATAACCGGTCTATGCCAAGAGCGGCTGTCAAAAAGCTCGACCACATCTGACCGGACTATAGATCCGAAGATTGCCCGGCGGTCGATCTGACCAGTTAAGGCACTGCTCACTAGTGTGGAGGACACGAGGCTTAACGGTCAATCATGTCTGCCTATGAGGCCGACATGCTCTCGGAGGAACATAAGCGACTAATGCTGATGCTGGTGGCAATTTATAAGTGCACCAAGTGTTCAAATTTTTTGTGTTTGAAAGATGGTGTGGAAAGTGTGGAAAGTGTTTTGCTCGGGGCGAATTACCGTGAAAAGGAGGATTGCTCATGAATTGCTTTATAGGTAAAGTTGAAGTTCTTTTGTTGGATTATGGGGTTAACTGTAGCAATCGCATATACTTGTAGAGTACTTAAGTAGAGTAGAGTAGAGTAGAGTAGAGTAGAGTAGAGCAAGTAGATTCCCCGCCTAATGAGCAGAGTACAACATTAAATCTTAAGTAGGTATTAGATGCATGTAACAGCGCACATTCATTGCTGATTCTCTAACCAAACGTTGAGTGTCAAACTTCACATTTGCAATTTCCGTAGTTACCCGGTCTGAAATAGTATGTGTGTGGGGTTGTGACGGCTTTTCAACATTGGTGGCCACTACAGTTCGGGGAAGAGAGACGAAACAGCAACAGCACGATCCTTCGACGATTTTTCGACTGACCGTACCTCGACAAACAGTAACTGACCGCCGGCACAATGGGAAGGCATGTCATCAATTACGAGCTCTATATTGAAATTTCAATCTCAATTACACCAAGCTGACGGCTTTATGTTATAGAGTTATTCGTAACCAGCGAAAGGGAGCCGGGTCTATCTTCAGTACAATACCTTACATTCCGAAATTATGTGCTATGGATAGCTAACGTCCTGCTCTACAGCTGCCAACACCAGGCTGAGGAAGGCATGTTTTTCTCACCAGCAAACCGATTCCACGTATCTCCAAAGTACTGACGGTTTCGCTCGCACGGTATAGAACCCTGCCAAATTCAGAACACTCGATTACGCTGAGCGTCACGGTTACACTCGCGGTATTGTCAAGGAGATCATCCACGACTCCGGACGCGGTGCTCCCCTCGCCAAGGTCGTTTTCCGCGATCCATACCGCTTCAAGCTCCAGAAGGAGACGTACGTTCGCCCGGATATCCGATTCTTCCGTCAATGGTGTAATTTGTGGGATTGGATGGAAGTTGACCTTGAGTGACAGCTTCATCGCCAATGAGGGAATGTACACTGGCCAGTTCATCTACGCCGGAAAGAAGGCCTCTTTGACGATTGGAAACATCCTCCCTCTCGGCTCTATGCCGGAAGGTACTGTTGTCTCAAACGTCGAGGAGAAGGCCGGTGATCGTGGTGCGTTGGGCCGGACATCTGGCAACTACGTGACAATTATTGGCCATGATACCGACACTGGAAAAACCCGTATTAAGCTTCCTTCCGGTTCCAAAAAGGTCGTCCCTTCAACAGCCCGTGGTATGATCGGTATTGTTGCTGGCGGTGCCCGAACCGATAAGCCCATGCTCAAGGCTTCGCGCGCTATGCACAAATACAAGGCCAAGGGCAACAGCTGGCCTAAGACTCGTGGTGTGGCCATGAACCCCGTCGACCATCCCCACGGAGGTGGTAACCACCAGCATATTGGAAAAGCGTCGACCATTTCGCGTTACGCAGTTCCCGGTCAGAAGGCTGGTCGTAAGTACACCTATTGGGTTATTTACGTCGGGAACAGGACTAATTAATACGTTCCACAGTTATTGCTGCTCGTCGTACTGGTTTGCTGCGTGGTACCCAGAAGACTAAGGATTAAACCATCTCGTGGGGGAGGCGCAGGTCATGGGAGTTTCGATTTCTGGGTTTTGTTTTTGTACTTCTCTATCAAAACAGGGTTCTTCAAGTTAAATTGCGGTACAATGCTAGGTTTCGGTTGGGATGTCACAAGAAGCAGTTCAACCCATTGTCGAGGTCAAACAGAAGTTCGATTGGTTGGATGGCAATTTTTAGAGGTCCGTATGGGGGATGCTCCATTGCCCAAAAGTCACATACCACATCGCTGCCAGCCGATCTAGTGTGTGGGCAAGTAATAATTAATGTTCAAGCCCTGAAGTTGGATCTTTGGGCCAAACGACATAGAACGAGGTGCTTGGTGGCTTACTGCCCGCCAGGGCGTTAAATCGACACGCTACAGAGCACTTAAAAAATACTTATTGTAATACTTATTGAATGTAGCCCATACACTGGAAAGATTGTTTTGAAGTCATTCACAGTGTATCACCCATTTCTGTTGCTAAACATTGTATGATCGTCATGAAGTCTGATTCCCTTAATCTAAGATTGCGCATCAAAATATCAGGTGGAAAGTGAAATATTTTAGCACCTAATAACGGGTGGTCCCATGTACCTAGGTAGCCGAATCGGTGTGCACAAAAGTGATAAGTTGTGAACATTGAGTATGGGATGTGTAGGGTGTATGAGATCATCACTTCAACATACGTGAGGGGGTAACCGGCCAACGAAGTACTACCCGGACATCATCCAAGTGCCAGTGTAACAAGTAATACCCTGCTCTCTTTACCCTGCTCTGTATGCAAGTTTTCTTCAACTACGCAATGGCACCTACAAAGCTGCGACAGAAGAAGGACGAGCGGAATAAAGTGCGGATTCATCGTGCTCTTGAAAAGTGGGCCAAATATAATATATCATTTAGATCACTGGCACTTGTCTTTCTGACTGAACAAATGGTGAATTGACTTGGCTGCAAGTGGAATGGCGGCACGTGACTCAGGGCCGGGTAACGGCCATTCCTTAGAGTCGGCTCGCCATGAGCCTTAGATCTCTAGCAATAATCTTACCTATACATCTACACCTACTATCACTTACATCTACATTTGCAACTGTATTCCTATAATTACCATATATATACCTATGAGGGAGAATGCATGAATACATGCCCTTACTCTGGTATCGCTTTGTCAGTAAATGGATATATTTTACTTATGGATTGTCAAGTATTTATCCCTTTTCTAATATACAACTTTACAATAACTATAATTAAAGCATCAGCCCTTCCAAATAGTATGATTACTGCAGAGCATGTGACTTCAATCATGTTATTATGCAAGTGAGCCAACTGATATTGCTTGAAATATATTTAGAAACCAATTGGTGTTATGGGAGTTCTTAATCCCAATAACTAATATAACAATTTATTGAAACTTAGTACAGCCACCTATTTACAAATTGTTCTACTATTTTTCCCTCATCTCCTCACAAGACTCAACTTCTTGAAATGCTGTCCAACAACAAATTAATAGCCGTAATCATCAGCAGATATAGTATAAGGATTGATAATATCTGTGAGCTCGTTGCCAGGGACAAGTCCGGGGGTAACATAGTACCCAGAAGAATCAGTCAATAAATAAAGCACTCTTACAGATAGGCATGACTGTACAAACAAACTATGCTTGTGGAGAATTGCCTCTGAAAAAATATAAAATCGCAATGGAAATTATTTCCACAAATAACTTACTATTAGTGGAAATGAACTTTCTATAGGATAAAGTAGACTGAGAGTTAAAACATATACAATTCCACTTACTGACTACAATAACTATGATAATGTTTTAGTGTATATTTATTATAGTTAATTAAAGTATATCAAGAATTTCAATAACTTTTGACAGTGATTATAGCAATAGCAATATAGGTAATACTAGTCTATATATATTTGTGGGCTGAGTAAGCTTTCAATGTCTGGTACCACCTATCAATCAGGGAGAGGTGACAATAGATTAAAAAGATTGATATTTATATCCTGAAGCTTCTCAAACTGTATATTAGTTGTTGGATTAGAATTCTACAGCAGTCGAATTACAGAGTTGGTTGAATCCATGCAGTATGTTTCAGGTGTATCTGAGTGGGGTAGAGATATATCACCAAGGTTATAGAAAGACTGGTGACAATCTCTGAAGTAATTATATATACGGGCACGTCCACCTGCATTTGGGATTATAGGCATATCATCAGCAACGACGCTAGTTTCTGTCAGAAACACCGGGGTGTTCCGGACGGCTCTGACGGCTCTGACAAATCCTCGTACGCTGTGACAGAGAATTACACACTACCTGTTGCATACGTACCTCCTTTGCATTGTAGTGATGATGTATACGCTCCATCAGAACGACATGTGTGTTACACTCTTCGCAAGGGCTGCAGTTATGCTGAAGCCGTTTACACAACGCCTGGCGATGTTCATGCCTTTCTCCGGCTGAGTGCCACATTGTACCTCCCCCCTATTGCTATATATCGGAGGCCACACTCTTCCGATATATGTTTTGTTTTGAGATGTTGTCACTTATTTCAATACAGTCTTCGCTTCAGATACATCGCTTGCCGTTGCATTTGCTTTGCTATCATTGTATTTTACAGGTCTCCAATATACTGTCCCATCTTCACACTCTCTAGTACTATGCCCTCAGTCCTCCACATTCTGCGTTGATCCATCATCGGCTTGTGATGCTTCTTCCTCCTCATCCGCATCCGCATCATCGCCATGTCCCATCTTCACACTCTCTAGTACTATGCCCTCAGTTCTCCACATTCTGCATTGATCCATCATCGGCTAGCAATGCTTCTTCCTCCTCATCTGCATCCGCATCATCACCATTGTTGCCCTCATACGCATCAACATCACTGGTTCCCAGGTCAAACCTCTCAAGTTCAGTCGTGGGCCATCGTCACTGGCTAGCGGTGGGGATGTCATCGCCCTTGTCGCTTTTATCACCTGCATCTTCGTAATACCTGCTGCCCCCTGGCATCCTGAAATGCAGTGCGTCAGCCGTGCAATTGTTGTCTATCAGAATGTTTGGGTCAGTGCTTCCGATCTCGGGCTCCTCAAGCGCTACTTCGGAAGTCAAATAGTCAAGAAGAATAGCATTGTCAACATGCGCTGCTTCCACGCTGATGACCACGGCAGGCGTTGGATTCTCCGCCTGTTGGATCTGATGCTTGACTGTCGCAACAGTGTTTTTATACACCGTCTGCTGGTAGCTCTCTGGTAGTGTGTTCCAGGTATTCATCAACAATGTATACGTGTCTGAAACGCCAGATGAGGTTGACAACTTCCGACCCATCGCAGCGCAGCAGGATGCGTTCTTACCACCATCATTCTTGTAGTTGAAGTAGTTTAGGTGATCAGGCCTGTCCGCTCTCAGCTTTGACTTGGACACTTTCGGATGAACACTTCTGTTCTTTTGCCACTCCATGATGGCATGGCGCAACGCGGTGCAGATAAACATGATCAGTGGCAAGGGTATATGACCGTCCTCGTCGTCAATCATGGAATTATATAATCCATCAGCATACTTACCGCGGTTATTCGCCCGATGATGAAATTTGATGTAGATGAACCCTGGGATTGCTTCTGCCAGGATGTAACGTGGAAGCTGGCCATTTGTTTGCAGCTGTTGACTCTCTCCGCACTGGATTTGGATCGCATACATCTCCTTCCACAATCTCTGCTACAGGAAAATGATATGTATTTTCTGCCAGAAGGGAATCAATGAATTCCAAATGCTCTGCGGCGGATTGAATGCAGTGGAGATTGTAAAGCTCTGCTATGGTGTCCCTTGCTGATCAAATGAAATGGGATTTAACCTTATCGACTTGTGCTCAAACCTGATACCGGTTTCAGCATGTAATATCCAATCTGGGCCATTGCTTCAGCATACCGCTTTCAAGATCTCCTTTGTGCGTGCCTCAAATGCTATGGACCAAATGTTGTTTTGCTGCATAGCGGTGTTCCAGTACTTCTCTATTATCTGCCAGTGTGGGCCTTCAGCTAATGCTTTCCCAACGTGTTGAGTTGCGTAACTCACCATCTCCAAGTCACTTGCACTCATAAACGGCCATCTGTTCCACATGTAGAGCTCCAGGAGTCTGCACGTTGCAAATACAAGACACGTCATGTCTGAGGGAAACAAATCGATGGATGCTGTGACTGCCAGAGACCACTGATCGAGGTGTAGACACCGCCCATGGTTGCAATTGCCACTGCCTCTGTCTCTGATTCCTTTCTGTAGCTCGCGTTCGGAGTGGATTTGTAATGATCGTGCGGGCGTCTGGATTAGGGATGGGGGTAGGCAGGTTTTCAAGACCGCTGAGAGGAGTGGGAGTGCTAGCAATGCCGGATGCGGGGCTGGATACAACACAACGCGTTTGGTCTGTCTGTGAGGTTCCTCCGGGTGCTGGTGTGCCATGACTGCTTGAACCTGGCATGGTGGTGGTTGGAGTATTCATTGACCGTCGCTGTGTAGCGGACAGGCTGGTAGTCATGCATTGAGTGATATCTGCAATGCGAGAATCGTTCAGTGAAGATGAGGGGGTGATGTTCTGACTTTGGATTGTAGAGGCTATGGAACTCCCTCCTTGAGAGGAATCCCTCTCGCCAGGTGGTACGGAAACAGGTCTCTTAGCAGGGGGAAGTGGAGAATTCCCCAAAGGCCCACCCTTTTGTTGATTCTGACGATTAGCAAGACATCGAACATTTTGTACAACCGGAGTTGTATCACGGTGAGGATGTTGGGAAGGCATAGTCCGATATTGATGTTTGTCACTATGAATGCAGGAAAAATTTGCTCTGCATGCAAATGCAATGGCAGGCGAGGTGGACTTCAATTTGAGCGACCAGGGAGGGATTCGGCAAAGAAGGGAGGCACAGTGTAGACCGTGCTAGACTCTAAACCATGACAATACTTGGGGACGAGATCCCTTGAAAATCATTCAATCATGGGGTCAACTGCCATCAGATTGAACTCAGATTACACTCAGCATTGATATTCACTGTTACAGCAATGTCTGAAGGTGTATTTGCACCCCTTGAAGGGTCCTCAGCACAATGTATTGCAGTCGCTGGGAGCCTCCAGAAGTGTCTGAGAGGATGTGGAGTGTAAACTTAGAAGTGTCAATTTCGGGAGAGTATCAGACCCAAGGAGGGCATTCCGGCCGGCCTTCAGAGTAACTGGGATCAGTGATGACTGGTATGGGAGCACCATGGGAGCGGTTGTCAAATGTTTGGGAGCACCTGGGACTGTCGCCCAACCAATGCGGAAATCCCAAATTGACTCTGAGAGATGCCGGGTATTTATGGATATTCATTCAAAGGACTGCAGGCGCTATTTGAGATTCTCCGGATGTACACGAGCAATAAGACTACCCTCCACATATGAAGCATAGATTATTCTTCATTATCAACTTCTAAATCATACTATAGTACCCAGCATCTCATCAACATTTCATTGTTTGCATCGCTACATTAGGGAGGAACCAAAGAAAATCGCATGTGATTCAAAAATGAAAGTAGGTAAAACCGAAACAATGACCCAACTAAGCCATCGGAATGATATCAATCGAACATAGACTCAATGTCATCTACTAAATCTCCCATCTCATCAGGGCCGACATATGCAGGAGCACACAATTCATCAATGGTGCAAAGAAGCTGGAGGCGCATGTTGTATTTCCAAATGATTCGGGCCAGGCGAGGGTGTGAAATTGAATTCCTATGTCGTTTGGCTCAATTTGTGATATCTAAAAGGTTTGGAACTGAGGTTAGCATGTGGTGAATCAAAATGGAGGTTGAAAAACAATATGATGAATTTGGGGGAATGAGAGGTGCGCCAGCAGGAAAGGAGGAGTGCCTGATTTCATGTCCGAGGTGGGCCAGGGGAGTGCTTATGGTGATGGAGGAGTGCAGAATGAAATTGAGGGGCGCAAATCCAGGCCAAGGAGCGCCGATGGGGATTGAGGAGCGCCTATGCAGCGGAGCAGCCCATTGAGGGTGAGCATTGCCGAAAGATAAGGGAGGTAAAGAGTCTGGAAATAAATTGAGGTGCTCTTAATCGAGGTTGAGGAGGGGATTGAGGAGCGTCCATCCTAGAGGAGGAGCACGGACAGAAAAGACAGTAAGGAGAGCTGAATGGAATATCGAAGCACCTATTCAGACTGAAGATCGCCGAGGGGATTGAGGAGCACGGACAGGGATTGAGGAGTGCCGACGGGGATTGAGGAGCGCCGATGGGGATTGAGGAGCGCCTATTCTAGCCGAGGAGCACCATTGGGGGAGGGGGTATGAAGCAGCCCCACCATCTGTAATTTGAATTTGATGTGTGCAATGGCTTCCGCAGTACTGCAATCTATCACCGTGGAATGGCAAAATTTACCTCGATATTCATCTTGAGAAAACATAAGTGTAACCTTCTTTCCAGTGGCATACTCAGACAACACACAATGAATAGCTGCAGCCACAAGCGCTAATGTCTGCGGTGTTAGAGGTTGAAAGAACTGCGATGTGGTCGGTTGTCGCCCTGAGCTATTGGCGGTGAAGAAAAACTGATTGTAGCTCAAGTCAATGTTAGGGGTTCTCTCCTATCAGCGGTAATGATACATGAATGGATTGCAGCAAGTACACGTGACTATTCATTTGAGAATGAACCATGTGCATAACACCTACTTGCGGAACATCATCATAATCAGCCGAGTAATCCTTAGCGGGATTATACTCGGGCCGCGTGTCGATCAATTAGTCATGCGTACGCCCGACTAGCGGATTCAATTTTGATGACGCAATTATGTTGCCATAACTGGGAAGTGAAAAACCTTCAGCAGTGCGCATAATTATTGACCACATCTACTATATCTTATCTAGCGGGGCAACACACAGTTAAGTTGCGCTTACGCAGAATTACGTGTGCAGCAGACGATAATGCACTATGCACGTATGTGGGAATTGGCCAGCTCACGCGCTCAGCGGGGAGAACTCCTTGCGAAGATCCCCGGACCACGAGAGGTCGAGACCTAAGCATGCAGTGTCTGAGGAATTAATGACATTGGCTGAAGATAAGAAGCCTGAAGCGAACCTGCTCATTGGGTTGAGTCAGTATGCATCGCAATGTCATACCAGTTTGAATTTAAACAAGGTATGCGTGTCATAATCTACACTGGCAGAGTATTGGTTGGTCGCCAATTAAATCTCTGACGCAATGCCAAACATCCTTATCTAAGGTGAGGCAATTAATAGCTACGAGCTATTAAAGTATATTGCGATAAGCACTGATAAGACTACGAGTCGTCAGATGTTTCAGCTACTGAACGAATGGGAAGCAAGATGTCTAAGTTGAAGTTACGAGTTGTCATATTATGTGCACATGATATCATGATATGAGGATGGCCCTCCGTGGGGGCATAACGCCTTGAAACCACTCATGCATGAACACCATAACCTTGAGGGAATTCGTGGCACTATCAATAAGTCACTTAAGTTGATCTCGGCGATAAGCTATCAAGCACACTATGTGTCATGGCAGAAATCCAAAGGCAAGCTTGACCTGAGGATCCGACTATATAAGAACTCGCATTGTCCCCGACAATGGAAAGAACCAAGCTCTAGCAGCAATCCACAGTCAGACATTACAAGCAAAGAACACCTTAAAATATTATTAAGAATTCTATCTACGGAAAACTCTTAAAAATTACTTCCTTAATTCACTTACGTGAATATTCCTTATAGGCGTTCATTCAAACTGACACAATGTCAATACGCACACAAAGCGGTCGTCGAAACTATCGGCGATAAAATTCGATTCTTCGCCGAGCGGCATTCAACCCACATTTGCCGCGCTCTTGCTCTTTACGTCGTTACATTCAGTATCGAATACGACGTACATCGGTACATCACTACCGGGTTGTTACCCTTCGAAGAATTTTCCGAAGAGCAACTTTGGACGGACGAGGAAACTTGGTGAGCTCTTACTAGTGGAACTAGATAAGAGGTTGAGTCTTGGGAAAGACGAGGAAAGGAAAGGGAGGTTTAGATAGGCGGCTTTATTTAGTCTAATAAATGTTGTATTGATTATTGGGCCTAAATATCCCCATAACAGTCAACCACTTCCATCCGCGTGGACCAGGACTTCTTGTCATTGATGACCTTCGAGAGATAAGCATCGTTGAACAGGAGCTCCTTGGTTTGGATTCGGAGCTCAGTCTGTCATCCACAATCCAACGGGTAACTACGGACAATAGTTCGACGACCTCCATTTGCCAAATGCCCTCGAATGGTACTAATCTTTAGTTTTAACTATGTATTGTTGGGGTTTAGTGTCATCATAAGTCCAATCGAGGAGCAGAAAACAGAATATCCACTTACAGCTTCTCGGGTTTGCGGATTGGTTTTAAGACATGGACCACCAGCCAATTGACACACAGATGGAGTACCTACAGGTGCACCGGCTAATGCCCACTGATGATCCTAGGCTTGAATGGCTAGTTTCCAAGCTTCGTCAACCATCGAGTACTTCTCATCAGAAATGATTGGTCAGGGAGTCATTGTGAATACGATCGCCTCCATGAACCGTTTCGCCACCTCCAAATGAAGCCTTTTGGTGTTGAGGAACGTTGTCATCTCCACCGGCCTTTGGTTGAGGAACATTGTGGTCTCCACCGGCCTTGGGAAGCGGGAGCACCTGTACAACATCAGACTCGCGTGATATGTTGATGGCTGACTATTGGCGTTTGAGCAATGGTGGTGCTCTGGCCGCGAGTGGATGTCGTAGATTTGGAAGTGGAGTGCGGGCAATGACAGTATCAGCTTGGCTCCGTTTCTTTGGTAGCGCAACCCTTGTAGTTCGTATTGTCTTGTCACGGCGCGCCTGGTGTAGATGTAGGCTCTACTGCTGGATGTCCTAATCATCTTCTTCGATATCGGATAACATGGTGGACTCGCCAGCGTCTTCACAGTTGTCATTGCTGATCTCCCGATCAGTATCTTCATCATCCTGGTTCATCTGAATTATAGCCCGGACATCAGCTAACTCCAACACTATACTCGAAAGCTGGGTTGGAAGTTCAAACATTTGATAAGCAATGAAGATTGGCTGTCTTCTGCAATGCACGTGCAAGTACTCTCTCAACGTGTGCTTCTCGATTATTCTGTGAATAGTGATTCCTCACCTGGCTAGCCGTAGGTTCCATGTTTGATGAAGTGAAGTTGGGAATGAAGAGAGAAGTATATAAGGGTAAATACAATACGAAGTGTAACAGAATAACGGGAAAACAGGGCAACAAAGTATCACGCGGTCGAGGAGGAGGCAATTCGAGGCGTGCCTGGACAGAGTCCGGAAGACATGTCTGCGGTTCATATTTATATTGCTGATGCTAGTTTGGTGTTGTGATTTAGGAAGCGTCAGGTGCACCAGATTAGATGAATTCTTCAGGCCCCCAGTTCCCACATGTTACCACTCGTATCCAACTACGCTATTGATGCAAGAATTGGAGGTTGGTTTAAGCAAACATACATAGAATTGAACCTGACGCACCTGAAGAACTTGAGACATTAACATGGTTGTATCACTAACTACCTCTCAGGACCGGACATGGGAAACTGTGAAATGGGTTGATCATGATCGCCCCTGCATATGACACTGCCGAAGGTAGTTCATTAGGCCTCTTGTTCGAGCATATGAGTGGTGACAGCGTGGCACAGAATTATCGGTGTGTTGAAGAATCTTGCAGGACTTGGACAGAGGATAGAGTTGGGACCATCATGAGTGGCAACAGTTGAAGTTACATGGGTTCAAACTGAGTTTGTTGCAGATAGTGGATAAATATGAATGTCCAAATGCGGTATACCAGATGGAAGGACACACTATTTTCAAAATATTCTGTGGTTTTAGGATTCTGCAGCAAAGTCAGCGGTTGATTAGGCAATGTCGTGTGCAGAATTTCACTCTCAGCGGTCCCGAGTCTGCTGAATCACAATTTGTATGCAGTCAGTGCAAGAGAAGACGGAGCATTTGGATTCACAAAGACGAGATTCAACATAGAGGAAAATGGTAAAGGTACAATGAAGATCCAGCGGTAATGTAATTGATTCCAGTTGTCGTCAATGCCAAGATTGCTAGCGAATGGGTCATAGATAGTCAGTCACATTAAGATGTTGTGCATAATATCTTGTAAGAATGAGATGAATGTGTCATGAGGCTTCATCTGACAGCGGAAAGACCAATAACAGCATGCAGTTCCGGCCAATTGAGGTGCAGGAGCATTGAATCGGCATGCAGGATTCAATCTAATGTAATGGCTGGGATTGTAGGCTCGCCTCACTTTGACAGTTACTGGTACTCTCAGAAACTGCCTTTTCTTTACTCGAGCTTTCATCATGATTTGTCCTTCATGCACTCTTGCGATTGGACATTGGTGGGAATCAGATATCGTCTGTTTATGATTTGGCATGAACTTCAGGGATTCAAGATATGCGGTGGGCGAGAGCATGCTGGTCACCGATTGAGCCGTTGAGCTGAATCTGGCATTGAGATTCTATCTCTTCGAGCTCTCTTGATGGATATCGATTTATAATCTATATTAAGATACAGGTATTTGGCGGCCTAAATATACAAGTTAGTCACAGTGTAGTTAAGTCTGCATTAGAATGGTTGTGAATTTAAGCCTATTTGAGGAAGTGTGGTATACAAGTGAGTGGGATTTGGCAGTCATCTGCAGAATCGCTGAGCGGAAGCTGTCTCTTGAGGTTCACTCTCTCAAACAGCAGCGTGATTATGGAGCACGAACGAAAGAAACTTTTTTAGGATCTTGGAAATGCAAAGTTCGAACATACTTCTTAGTCAAAATCGAGTTAAGTGTCGTTACTTATCGCCCAGGGCTGTGCATCTACGGTAAGCGTGTGGTAGACACCTTCCTCCGGAGGATTGGTCGACACTGAGCATGACAGTTATGGCATTTAAGCGGCAGTCTTCACATACCGATCAAGCATAGATTTACATATTAGCTTTGGCTGAGCGGGATGAGCCGTGCCTGCACCTAAAAGTTTAGTGTCTGAAAGATGACACTCTGTGTGTGCTGGCAGGCACAGATTCAAAGCATTCAGAAAGGAGAAAATATGCTTGGAATGGAGCAAAATGAATGGTTCAAGGGTAATGTGAAGTGGGTATACATGGTTTAGAGGTGTGCCTGGAGTGGTATCATATCCTGGAGTGGGATCATAGGTTAATAATGAGTAGCGGCTTGTCAAAATTGGCTGGTGAATAGAATATGCGTGCGGCGCCAAATCTGAGACCATCAACCTTGACAGGAGAGTGGATTTGAGGTGTGCCTGAACTTCATTCCTGAGCGAGGAAATACTCGGCTAAATTCTTCGTGTAAACCTGAAATAGGCACGCTGTGTCTCAGGATACGATAAATCAACCCAATATCGCTTAGACACTCTTTCCATCCATGGATGATTAGAAATATACTGCACTGGATCTGTTTCAGGAGGGTCGAGAAGTTGACAGCGATTCTCTTGTGCAATCGACTGTGAATTATTCAACATTGATGATTCAGTGAATATCCCGAATTCTGTCGGGACTCTAGTATCTGGTGCACCTCAAATAGACAAGCAACGAATAATTGGAATCAAACATGGAAGTTCAGGCACACCTGATCACATGGATCTCATTTGCACATTTCGGAATCACAATTCCACACCGAAAATATAGGATCAAGATCAGAAGGGACTACAGCTGGACAGATTCTCACACAGTGAAATATACGGCACCGTGGAATTTCACTTAGTCCTCCATTAAACTGGCGCACCTGCTTTTCATCACATATTGGTTCATCCAAATGAGGCTATGATTCAGTTTACCATATATCAGTTTACCATTGCCATCATCTCAGATTCATCACTATAATCATCTAACACGAAATGGAATTGAATTCTAACCAATACTCCTGGACTTCTGAATTGCGCCTTATTCTCCATACCAATTGCCAATTTTGCATCAGTTTGTGAGATTGCGTTGGTTGAATGTTTAAAGAGGCGTAGTTTCATTTCACTGCCCTGATGATTATCGTTCATCCTCACCATCTGATGGCACGAAGTCTACATGCTCCGTAAGCCGCGTTTTATGGCCCTACCGACACTCCAGAATCCAGAATATCATAGTCGTCGTGATGTTGGGTCGGTTCATCAGACCATGCAGGACTCTCATTTGAGCCACCCCAGAGAGCTGGTGGAGATCACTCACTCTGTTTTCATAACCATTGGGTCCAGGGTTCAATAGCCATGGGTGTGGAACTCTGTTTTGCCCCACTCGGACAACCCGTGCAAATGCCTGGCGCTGCTCATTCAATACCCAGAACTTCTGAGTTATTACCGCATGGTTTGCTGCTGTCAGATTGAGACCTGTCCTGCCCACTTTGGCTGTAGTTACAAACACAGAGGGATTTGGCAAATCTTGGAAATTGAGCTGCATTTCTATGCGCTCATTGTTGCCCATTTCCGCAAACATGCATCACCAAAATGTAATTTAGTTACTGGGAGCCTCCAGGAGTGTTTGAGAGGATGTGGAGTGTAAACTTAGATGCGTCAATTTCAGGAGAGTGTCAGACCGTAGGAGGGCATTCTGGCTGGCCTTTGGAGTAACTGGGATCTGTAATGATTGTTTCAGGAGTAACATGGGAGTGATTGTGATAAGTTTGAGAACACCTGGGAGCGCCGACGACAGGCCTGGGAGCGCCAGCGACAAGCCTGGAAGCACCTCGAATCACTTTAAAGCAGTCTGGGAAAAACGACATCTTTGGGAACATTGCAGGTGCCCCTGGAAATCATAGCTACTACTCATCATTCAACGATTTTTAAAACTCATGTATTCAGTTTGTATTCTCATCTAGGTATCCATATAGCTACCCATCTACACGGAATATATCTGGACTGGCGGCAGGCGGAGCTTCAAAGTAATTCGAGGTACGCCTGAAAATGACGATCAAGTGAACTCAGAGATACACTCTGAAGCAGTGATTGAGCGAGTTTAGAGATGAACTTGGAGGCGTTGATCGAGCGTAATTGGAGATACACTCAGAGGGCTAGATCGAGCTAGTATAGAGATGCACTTGGAGGCGGTAATTGAGCGTATTTGGAGATACACTTGGAGGCCATGAGCGACTGAACATAGAGATGCACAGAGAGATTGTGATCGAGTGAGTTTGGAGATTCACTTGGAGGCCATGTTCGTGCGAACATGGAGTCCGTAATCGTGTGAGTTTGGAGATGCAGTTGCAGGCGAAAATCGAGCGTATTTGGAAATACACTTGGAGGCCGTGATCGAGTGAACTTGGAAATGCGCTCCGAGATTGTGATTGAGAGAGTTTGGAGATGCAGTTGGAGGCTGTAATCGTGCGAGTTTGGAGATACACTTCGGAGGCTGTGATCGAGCGAGATTGGAAAAGTACTTGGAAGCGGTGGATGGACGGCGCGCCGGGTGCTGAGACTCTATGCATCAGTTCGTTGACTCGCAAACGTGGGAATGTGACAAGGTGACTTTACCTTTGACCTCTCATGGCAAGCTGGTTGATGGCAGTCAATTGTGTAGGGAGGCACGCAGGTAGCTGAAGCTACATTCAGGGGTCAACTCGTAATCATGAGAATGAATCGAAGACGAAAAATCTTGGGTATGCTGTACTTGGTGTATGCTGTACTTGGAGTATGCTGTACTTGGTGTATGCTGTACTTGGTGTATGCTGTACTTGGTGTATGCTGTACTTGGTGTATGCTGTACTCAGTGTATGCTGTACTCGGTGTATGTTGTACTCTGTGTATGCTTGTACCCGGTGTCAACTCATGATCATGGCATGGAGAGATGGAGAGGGATGACTTGACTTTGTGTTCTGCGATGATAGTTGAGTTGTGCACAAGAAAGTGAGAGATGGGGGATGAAGATGGGAATGATGTGGAGGATATGAGTGGATATCAGAACTCAGGGGTACAACTTGCCAGATTGGGTTGAGAAGACCTCGTGTTGGTGTAATTACATGCTGGATCGGAAGTTGTACCTGCCGTATTGGGAATGGTAAATTGACTCTCACAGGAAAGTCTCTTAATTCCCAGTTTCTCATGATGATTTGCCCCATCTCCTCTCATCTATCTCCTTCTCGTCCTCAACTCTACCATCACCTAAGAACACGAAGTTAAGTCATCCCTCTCTATCTCTTCATGCCATGATCAAGAGTGAACACCAAGTACAGCATGCACTGAGTACAGCATACACCGAGTACAGCATACGCCGAGTACAGCATACACCGAGTACTGTATACACTGAGTACTGTATACACTGAGTACTGCTTACACCGCATACTGCATCATCCCAGGATCGACTGTCTCGCGCTCCCAGCCAGTCTCTGAACTCTCAGCGGACGGTGTTGTACTCAATTCTCTACATTCCCACAATTACGAGTTGACGAATGAATAGAGTCTAAGCTTCCATTGCTCATGCCCCCAGATCTACCGCCTCCAGATTCACTTCCTCCAGATTGGCCGCCTTCAGATCAATCACCTCCAGATCAACCGCATCCAAGTACTTGTCCAATCTTGTTTGATCCTGGCCTCCAAGTGCATCTCTGAGTTCACTCGATCTCGGCCTCAGTGCATCGCCAAACTTTGCTCAATCTGGGCATTCGAGTACATCTCTGAGTCCACTCGATCCCGGCCTCCAAGTGCATCTCCAAACTTGCTCCATCCTGGCCTCCAAGTTCATCTCTGAGTTCACTGGATCTCAGTCTCCAAGTGTATCTTTAAATACGCTCTATTTCCACCTGCAAGTGCATCTTTGAGTTCACTCGATCTCGGCCTCCAAGTGCATCTCCAACCTCTCTCGATCCCGGCTCCTAAGTGCATCTCAGATTTCACTCGATCTCAGTCTCTAAGTGTATCCCCCAATACGCGTAATTACCGTCTGCAAGGGCATCTCTAACCTTGCACAATTACGGACTCCAAGTTTGCACGATCATGGCCTCCAAGTGCATCTCCAAACTCGCTCGCTCGATCCCGGCCACCAAGTACCTCCTCAAGGAGTGACGGCTGGTGTACCGTGATACTGGGGTAACGGAGGTGGACCGAGTGATGGGGAGTATACATTCGGCAGACCCTGGAGTAGATAGACATCATCTCATTTCCACCTCATCTTATCATACAATGAAAATACACACTCTATCGTTCCCAACTTGTGGTCTTACTTGCTCTTTCCAGGATTTCGTGGATCCATGCAACTGCGTGGATCCCCAACAGCGGGTAGTATCATATCTTCTCACCAGATTCCGTCGCTCCTCCAACCAGAACTGCTGTTTCTGATCGATTCCGTTTGGATGTCAAGAGAGGTGTGGCGGAGTGTTGATGGTGGGCTCTCTGCCTTCTAGCTCCATTGTTTCACCACAACGGCCTCCAAGTGGTGCATCTATAAGTTTTCTCAATGGGCATGTCCAGGTGCTCCTCCGATTATGCTCGACTACCATCTGGGGCCAGATTGACCATATGTATATATACAGAAAGACTCAAATAATGCATGCCATATTATGATGCAGCGAATCCTGTGACTGTAAGAGACGAAATGCCTTGTGGTAATGTAAGAACCACTGCGGTGAGAATACGGCACCAAGTCTCCCGCTGTGCTGCGCAGCAGTCTCGGCTGCTATCGAAGTCTCCCCCAGACCAGATCAACGCAGCGGTCTCAGCTTCTCTCGAAGTCTCCCGCAGATCTGCGCAGAGGTCTCAGGAGCTCCAAAGTTTGACTATCCTATCAGTCAAATCTCATAGCATCCTGAGAATGCTCTTGCAGAGTCTGAGAGCACTTTGCTCAGCTCCAGGGGGGTCTGGGAGCATCTAGAAGTACTTGGAAGGACTGGTGAGGTCACCCTGAGTGTCTGGGAGGATTGTGTGTTGCTTCCGGACCGATTTACATTTTGCTGATGTGTAGAAAATATCCAAATTATCCACAAAAAACTTTGTGAGCCACCACTTCAAATGACGAACTCGGCCTGGCAAAGGACAAAATAGAACCGCCATTTGAGAAGGAAGTGCACAAGCCAAGGTGCTTTTAAGACTTTCAGGTTCATGCAGGAGTGCCTCATTTGATGCTTCGTCTTTGTCAGGCTCGGGATACTCTGCAGATCCGTTGACAAGCATTGGCAGAGATGTGTCTCTCCGCCATCAGAAAATTGGAGAATCAACAGAAGTATCAAGTGGCCATTCAATGTACCATTGTCCTGAAATGTCATTCCAATCCGCGGTGTCTCCCAATACCAATGTGAAACATGCCAGCCGCCATCCATGAACTCTCCACGCTCCTGAAGCACCCTGTGAACTGTATCTCTCCACATGGTTCTTTAGTTTAGCTTGCTCGTCCTCATTCCGTTCGAGATCAACAACGAGTGCTATCTCCATTCGTATCTGAACAAGTGGTTTCCCATTTGCGAGTTTCGATTCTGACCACCTCCTTATCGTCCAGGGCTTTGCTATTTGGATCATCCAGTGTGCCGCATCCTGTTGAGCATCCTGGTCTTCAGTCCAGATGGCATGCATCAAGCTCTTCACAGCGGAATACAGTGCATTGGCCCTGTGCATTTCCGTCACTGTCTCGTCCTCTGGATCTTCAGGCGCACCTGAAAACAGCCACATTCATCAGCAAAATGTAAAATGGTTCAGAAGTCATAACTCAACGACCCAGCTATTCTGAACAGCCACACCGATGCTTCCAGAAGCTCCCAGAAGCTTCCGAACAGGCTGAATGCAAAACGATGTGCTTCTCAGGTGCTTCTCAATGCTCCTGATGTTGCAGAACAGAATACAAGAATCTTCTACAGAGTATGAAGTCATCTGCAGAATGCTATGAAATGATGCCTTTAAGTTGGTAAAATTTCAGAGCTGCTGGGACTACGACTCTCATCGCCAAGACCATTCCAGTGCACCTGGAGCCAGACTCTCTGGGAGTGATAATATATAATGTTCCATATCGAATAGTACAATTCGATAAACTCTCTCACAGCTACACACCTTAATCAGGAATTCTAATCTATTGAATATACAGTCCAGTAGATAACTAAATCAACATGATTATTTACGAGCCATACGCTATCCTTGCCGCCCGATGCAGCATTCTCCCACACCAAATGTGCAGGTCCCACGATTGCTTCACAGGGTACAATATGCATCGTATTCGCCTGTTTGACCACCCGGATGAACTCGTTAACACAATCAGCCCAACAATGAAGATCTTTGAATTTTGTTGGAATCACCACCGTGTATTCTCGAGCTTGAGGACATAATACCCATTGTTGGGTCTTTTTGCACCTTTTAGAAAACTTGGATATTGCTTTGCCGGATGGCTGGTGCTCCTGAAATTGGAGGATCTGATTCGGTGGAGTCCAGCTGAAGGATAATACCGGAAAAGAAGGAATTCGTCCTTGGAAGGTGTTATCAAGGTCATTCTCTTCACTTTGCGTATACTGGACCCAGATGTTATGTGCTTCAGGCATGACCCCTTGGTTGGCATTGGTATATTCTACATTGCAATCAAGTCCAAGATGCTCAACAGAAGTAGGGTTGTGAAATGGTTGACGGTAGTACAACAGCTTATTTGGGAGTTTAATGAATATACTGTCAATGAGTACATTCTGATCATATCCGAGCACGAGTCCACAAACTTCGGGTCCCCAGTCCTGCCCAATTTGAGCGCAGAATAGCTGGCCAAAGTTGGGAATTCCGAAATCTTCTGAGGCATCTCTGAGTGAAGTTAATTTGATACCTCTGCACACTCCGCGGACATGCGTTTCTCTCAAATGATATACCTGCTGTGATAGAAGGCGGATAAAGGGCTCATGCTGAATTGTTTGGAGACTTGACAGATGGGCTCTGCATGTACTTCGCGGTTTATCGGTAGCGGAAAGTAGGTTGAAATCTTTCGCAAAGTCAACATCGTACCAGCCTTCGAGTGCAAGATATGACAGTTTCTCCTCCATATTGTCATGGCCGGTACACCGGTTATTGTGCATTACCATCTGTCGAATGTAATTGACTTTGTTGCTAGACCAATGTGCCGCTTCCATGTTGGCGATATGTAGCCGTTCAGAAATATCACTAGTCAAATTGTAACCGGAACCCATTTGCGGAATTGACTCTTATATTTGGCTCACAAGATGCATCTTGGGATATACAAAATGGATTAAGCGCTGGTCAATGGTTTTCCGGAGCGCCTGAATGCCAATTGTCTCCTACCAAGCTTCCAACCCGATCATGCGGATGGAGAATTCCTTCTTGAAACGCTTCTGTTCATTTGAGGTGATGCCATAAATCTCACTCTCCAGCTGGATACTGACGCACTCCGTATCAGCCAAGCTCCAGGTCGTGACATCTATCCCAGCATCCGATAGGTCGATTTGAAATTGCAGTCGCTTAATGGCAGTGATGTTTGCAGCCCAGTAAGCCTTGTCTTCGGCTGCAGTTTTCATTAGGGTAAGTTTTTTGCCATAATGGCTTCTGGAACCGGTTGCCTTGGTCCCGACATCTTGCAATAGGTGTCTCTCATGACGTTGGAATAATTTATCGAAAAGCTTGCCGTTAGCAGGCATCAATTGATGGATTTCGCGCTCCAATCGCTCTATTGCCTTCTGATGATAAGCATCTAACCAAGTGGTTGCTGCTTGCCGGGCTCTCTTCAGGTGCACCTGAAATTGCCTGCATTTTGTTGAGGAAATCTTTCCAGCCCCATACTCAAGGGCTTCCATTGCAGCACAAATCTTATGAATCTTTGGTTCGCGTAACTGATGGGATCCGGTTGCCACCAGGTCATCTACTATGGCCTTCGCAGACTTCGACATTTTCTGTTCTCGAAAAAATCCTTTCATCTGCTAACATCGCTTCAGTGCATCGTCTAGTGCTGTGAGGGATTGATCCGAGTGATTTTGTTGGCTAAGATGTCGAGAGATTGCACATAATGCCAACTTGGCTCCCATTACCATTTCATCGGACGGTGTTTCCGCTGCAGTTTTCCTGTCATCCTCGGAGCAGACAAGGATCAGAGCGCAATTCACAGCCAGTGTTCTGATCATTCCACGGATCTCTTTACCTTGCCAGGTGCCGCTTTTCAAAGAATCAAATGGCTGAGAGAAGTGCTGGAGGCAGGGATATTGTGGCACCGATGTGAATCGATTATCAAATTGCTCTTTGACCTGTCTCCCTTTCAGGTATATGAGTAGCCGGTGCAATAAGTCTTTAACTAAACCCAGGAGCAGCTGACGCAATTCATCAGGCTGCCAAAGCCGATAGACATTGCAGAGAGGGAATTGCCAGAACAGGTTGCGGATTAGGTAAACACCTAGAGGTTGCAGAGCATCAATACTGTTGTCCTGCAGCAGCTCTGAGTATATATGCTGGTCTCTTGAGTTATCGAGTGGTCGCAAGGTGGAATGCGCAATCGGTGCACCTTGAGGAATTTCGCACATCCGACATGAGCCATATGAGCCTTGAGCAAACATGTCTTGATCCAGATAATTGCGGACCCAGGCAGCCAACAGCGGGTAACATTGTCGCTGGAATCCATCAGCATATTCCCATTTCCAGCCGGGGCCGGCGATGTCAAGATGCCTAAGTTGAGACAACACAGTTCCAACCGCGGAATGCCATGCTTCGTCAATGTTTTTGGCACCTTTTGGGGGACATGGGATCAGGCCGACAAGAATTCAGATGCGCTTTTTAGGCGTACGGTGGATATCTTTTCGAATATTACCTATCGTGAGATAGAGCAGCCAGGCATGCAGATTGCCCGAAATCTTTGTCAAGTGAGTCTCATCGGATGCACAGATGACTGGCACAATCGTCACTCTGGCAGGAAGTTGATCTTGTGTATCCCACCACCAATCGCCCATGTTCATCCCGCTGTATATTCGACGGCCCGCAGAGTCAGCGAGGCGCACTGGTTTGAAACTGAGGTGTGCCTGAAAAGGAAGACGTGCCAGGAGGAACTGGATCCATTTGAAAATAAACCTGTAGTATAATGTTCCAAAGATAGGTGAGTGATCTTCATTCCGACTATCATCGCCAAGTCCGATATCGAGTTCAGAGAGGAGTTTTTGCATGGCATCTGCAGATTGGAAGGATTCGATTTCAAAGTTGTCCAGTCCATGCCTGAGATGTTGATCTATCCAGGTTTTTGTTTGCTGGCTAAACAATTGAGCCTGCTGAAAGTCGTGTGCAGACCGAAATGGATGCCATGGATTCTATTGTTCTGAGTACTTGTGATGCATGTTGTACAATCCAGTTGCTTTGCCATACGCTTTCCCCCCCGCATTGTCCACACCAACTACCTGCCCATGAGCCTCTGTCTTTGTTCGATCAGGGGTACAGGTGAGATCAGGCTGTTGAGGATTTATTGGTTCTTTGTTGGGAGTATCTTCAGGTGGTGGTGCACCTGGTACGTTGTCTATGAGTAGATCATTAATTGACAGCTTGTCGATGGCCATTCAGGTGCACCTACTGTAGTCAAACCATGATGGCGACCGGGTGAGGGAAGACTGCAGGTGGTAGAATCCCGTTGGGTAATAGCCCTTCATTCATCGATATTGGGTAATATTGTTGATAGTGAGCTTCCAGTCGGTTCTCGTTGCATAATTTCATTTGGCAGATGAAGCATTGAACATGTTTCCGGCGAGTGTTGACCATATTTGTGAAATGCTCAGTGTTCTGACAAATCTTGATGATGCTTTAGGGGGTATGCTTTGTTGCTGGAACTGAGCCTCAAGGAGAATTGTTTGAAAGCGAGCTAACTCTGACTCAGGTTAGCGTATCACTGTCAAAGCCGCATCACACCCCACCAAATGTAGTGGAGGGGTAAAACAAAGTCACTTCATGATCAGTTTTCTTCACAAACTAGGATAATATCTATCAAATCCTGCACAACAATGCTGTACATTATCGACTGAAAATCGTTAGCAACGAAAGCTTCTTATGTCATCACTGCGATCAACTGCTAATACTGTTGATCAGGTGCTACTGTGATCGGCCTCATCGTTACTACGCCATCGCGGCATTGTGCAGGTTATGTCTACGCTTGAGCCTCATGCAGCAGATAACATCAACTCTATCCAATGAATAGGTCAGTTTCCTAGCAGGCTGCATGCCTGCTCAATTGATCATTGAGAACTGATAGGCTGGTAAGATGTTTTTGTCAGTAACGATCCTTGATCGGTCGGTGGATCCTGAGGAGACAACGAGGTCAACACAAGGAGCTCAAAATGAAGCAATCACTGTTACTGCTCGAGTAACAAGGCCTCATGTTGAATGAAGTGCAGGTCGTACACACACATTGTGAGTGTAAAATGCCTAGTCGTGCTAACTTTCCAACCTGATATAGTTCTTGTTGGGTCCCTGGAGATATCATGCCGTATCCCTTCTATGACCTTTACAGTCATCAACTGAACAAAGGTGAGCTTCTATCGAGGATCCTACTATACGAATTGGTGCATATAACAAAGAAAGGCAGGAAGTGTGTGATTATGATTTCTTTTTCTCAGCCGGGTTTCATGGGATCAAAGACAAAGTGAAACACCACAGTTCATGACAACTAAGATGGATATAAGAGGCCTAGATTCCATCGAAGGTCACTGCTACCTTCAATATTCTCAACCAGGCTCCGCTTCATTCGAAATCACCAATTGAATTCATTCTTTGATTACTACCGTCTGTTGTTCACATACGATGTCGACGAATGGATTTCCACCGAAGACAACCAAGATGGTTCCACCAGGTGGGTTGTTTGGCTCATAACAACGCCCAGATGACAATGTGGGAGCATCATATAATGATGGTGGAAATACACCAAGCAATGACAATCAATTCGGGCAACCAGCGAATCAATTTCATCCAACACCACCACCATCACCAGGGTATAGTTACCCGCCTTCGCAGCCACCATTTCCAGGCGCTCCCCAGTTCTACCACCAGGCTCCATTCAACATGACACCAAGTGCACAACCAAGCTCTGGTGCAACCCAAGGAAATCTGAGTTATGGGCCACCGTGGCAAGGATACGATTTCCCCCAAGGACGATATGGTGGACCTCAAATGTTCCCCCCTCAGCAATTCACAGGACATGGGCCATTATCTCCAGGCGCACCTCGAGTGCCTGCAGCACCGCCTCGAACCAATCCAGTCATTCGGCCGACCTCTTCTGCTTCCACTGCTCCAGGACAACTTCCCGGCACACCTGGTAGAGCCCCCATTCACCTCCCAACGAAATGATTTCAGCCGGCTGCAGAACCGCGGAGGACAGATGCTGCCAGGATTGCTCATTTGCCCCCATTGCCAGAGATTTCTTATAACAAATATGATGCAGATTATGAGAGTGACGATTCATCGGACTTGGGCGGGGCCGAACGCAAAGCCCTAATCAGCTTGAAGCAAAGAGAATTCTCCTTGAGGCAGTTTGCCAAAAGGATAGGGCAGCCCAACTTTAGTACGTTCAACGAGTGGAAGAAAGTATGTGTGGCAGGGTGTGCTGGGAAGAAGCATCGGTCCATTATCCGGTGACAGAACCGTCTGAAACAACCGCGAGATGGACCCCTGCATTGGGAGATGGCGGTTGCAGATTTTTGGAGACTGTTGAGACCTAGCTGCGTTTGGAAAATTCGATAATGCCGAGTGGATTTGGCAACAGTGGGTGGAGATGTTTTGGAAGAAATGTGCAAGCGAGGTTCGGGGGGCGAGGAGGAAGAGAAGGCGAGGCAACAAGCGACCGGTGATGGATTTGAGTGAGCGCGAGTGCAAAACAGCCGGAGGTATCATCCGGGAGTTGCCAAATACAACTTCCATGGTTGTGATTCGTCGAGAGCTGAATGGCAACAATGACCAGACATTCAGCATGCAACTCCAAGCTTTGAAGTCAGATGTGAGGCACTGGGAGGAGCTGATTGATTTCATCAAACAAAATTGTAGCCTGAAAGAACCATACTGTCTGACTGCGATATACAAATGCAACTTGACGCAGGAAGAATTGGATGAAGAGTATATGGGATTACAGGCACTGTGGCAAATGATGAATGACCCTCCATATGGTCAGATTTCATAGAACAGTTCACTTTCATATGCCTTCAAGTTGAAACCGGGACACAATGTGAAACTATTTTTGGTAGAAATGAAGGCAGGGACAGGGAAGCATATTGCGGAGCACTTAATTTGACCGGTTAAGGTAATCCCCGCTAGCCTTCTTCCGGTTAGTTACGCCCCACTGCTAATTCGTATACTTAGACCTGGGAGGGAGCAGATGAAAATGAAAGAGTGGTGGATGCGGAGGCAGGTGGGAAAGATACTGATAGTAGTATTAATGTAAGTTCTGATTGAGTGAATAGAATTGATTATATTCCACATACTGGTTGGTCCAAATGCTTCTCTGTGAAATACCTAACATCACGGTAAATTTCAGGAGTGCCGGAGTATGAGCCCATCAGCCCAACTTACATCGGAGCAACTGAAAGAGAATATTGAGGACGAAATGAAGACCGACCCAGGTACAAGAGAGGTTCTGGAGCAAGTGGATGGCAAGGAGGACCTCGATCCAGAAAATACCAGTTAAGTATTGAATAGTGTTCTCAAGACAATCAACGATGATTTTGAACACGAGTGTCTTGACGAGGCAGTCAGGCTGCTGCATGCTCATCTGATCCGTCAATCAATTGATGACTGTGTTCCACGCCACAAGTAATCAATTCCAGGCCTGCCCGGAACGAAGTTTCTGGCACACCAGGTATGGGCAATCTGGTTCGTCGGGAGGAGGTGTGTTTGGGATGCTGATCAGCCAGTAGGACGGGTGGTGGATGAAATGGGTCTTGCAAAGACTTTCACCTCGGTGGCAGCGGCAATGATTTGCACACTGCTGACTGGGAAAGTTGTAATGGGGTTACTGCTGTCGATTTTGTGGGGGAATACCCATCACGAGTGGGTGAATATGGTACAGAACAACTTTCCAAGGATAATCAGTGAAGAACGGGAATGGTATCCACTACGGAGACATAATTCAGTACCCCGCCACCTCATGGAGATTCAGAATACTCCACCGCTGGGGCATCCAGCCCTAACATCCGCCCTTGAACCAATCCTGGTGGTGACAATGCCCGGAGTTGCAGAGACCTTGAATAGCGTCATTGACGAGATGACATTTGCAACAGATTTCGAACACATTAACTTGTTGTAGGTGGAAAATGCAAATCTCACCCACAAGGATCTGCACACCAGTCTTGACGAGCCAGATAACCGATGGAATATCCACCTTGTGTCGTATGATACCTTAACATCCAGAGCGAAACCATCAAGCAAAGGCCAACTCTCACACTGTTTATGGAGTTTTGGAATATTTGATGAGTCTCATCGGTACAAGATGAAAAATAGTGTGGGCTGACGAATTGCGATGAATGTGAGAATTGGATTCAAACTTCAAGTCACTGCAAAGCCGGGTTAGCATTCACTCTATGACTGGTGTTTCCAGACGATGTGGCTGTTTTCAGGTGTGTCTGGATATCCAGAGGATGATACTGTGAAGGAAAAGCACGGCACCGAGGCACTGTATTCCGCAGTGAAGAGTTTGATGCATGTTATGCGGACTGAAGACGAAGATGCTCAACAGGATGCGGCACACCGGATCATCCAAATGGCAAAGCCGTAGACGATCTGGACGTGGTCACAATTGAAACTTGCGAATGGGAAACCACTTTTCTCGATACCGAAGGAGAATGCACAACATGTCGATCTCGAATGAACTGAAGAAGAGCAAGCAAAACTGAAGACCCTTGTGGAGAGATACACTTGACAGGGTGCTTCAGGAGCGTGGAGGGTTCATAGATGGCAGCTGGTATGCTTCTCATTGGTATTGGGAGACACCGAGGATTGGAATGACGTTTCTGGACAATGGTACGATGAATGGCCACTCGATACTTGGGTGGATTCTCCAATTTTCCGATGGCTGAGAGACACATTGCTGCCAATGCTTGTCAAAGAAGCTGCGGAGTATCCCGAGCCTGACAAAGATGAAGCATCAAATGAGGCGCTCCGGCTCGAGCATGAAAGTAGTACCGGCGCCTTGCCTCGTGCACCTCCTCCTGAATAGGCGGTGCTATTTTCTCCGCTGCCAGGCCAAGTTCGTTATTTACAGTGGTGGCTCACAAAGTTTTTTGCAGATCATTTGGATATTTTCTACATGTATGCGGAAATGGGCAACGATGAGCGCACAGAAATGCAGCTCAAATTCCAAGATACGCCCAATCCCTCTGTGTTCGTAACTACACCCAAAGTGGGTGGGACAGGCCTAAATCTCACCGCAGCAAACCATGCGCTAATAACTCGGCAGTTCTGGGTATTGGATGAGCAGCGCCAGCCATTTGCACCGGTTATCCGACTGAGGCAAAGCAGAGTTCCACATACCGGGCTATTTCACACTGGACCCGGTGGTTATGATAACCGAGCAAGTGATCTCCACCAACTCTCTGGAGTGGGTCAAATGAAAGTCCTGCATGGCCTGATGAGCCGACCGAACATCACTACTTCGATGATATACCGGATTCTGGAGTGTCGCGAAGACCATACAAAGCAGCTTACGGAGCAAGGAGATTTTGTGCTGTTAGATGGTGAGGATGAACGATAATTATCTGGGCAGTGTAATCAAGGTACGCCTCTTTCAACATTCAACCAACAAAATCACACCAACTGATGCAAAACAGGCAAATGGTATAGAGAATAAGGCGCTCGGGCGGAGTATTGGTTAGAGCTCGATTCCATCTCATGTTAGTTGATTATAGAGACAAATATGGGATGAAGTCAATGATCAACAGATATCTGGTAAACGTTAATATAGCCTCATTAGGATGCTCCAATATGTGATGACAAGCAGGTGCGCCAGATTAACGGCCGACTAGGCCAAATTCTGCGGTGCCGTACATTTCTCTTTTTGTCAATTTGGCAAAGCTGCAGTCACATATCATCTTCATTGTACATTGTCCATGTGGAATTGTGATACCGAACCCTGCAAACATGATTCCAGATATCAGGTGCACCTGAACCTGCATGTGTGATTCAAATTATTAGTGTCTTGTCTATTGCAGGAGCACCGGAGACTAGAATTGCAAAAGAATTCGGAATATTCACTGAATCTGCAATGCTGAATAAATAATGCTGAATAATTTACAGTCAATTGCACATGAGTATTGCTATCAACATCTCCACTCTCCTGAGACTGATCCATCACAGTATATCACGAATCATCCAGGGATAGAAAGTCGGTCTTAGAGAAATATCGAGTTGATGTATCGTATCCTAAGTCAAGGCTCGCGTATCCCAGTCTTACAGGAAGAATACAGCCGAGTATTTCCTCCCTCCGGAACGAAGTTCAGGCACACCTGAGATCCACTCTCCTGACGAGTGTGATGGTCTCAGATTTGACACCGCATGCATACTCTATTCAAAGGCTAATTTCAACATGCTGGCAGTCATTATTCACATATGATCCCACTCCAGGCACGCCTCTGAACCGTCAATACCCGCTTTGCATTACCTTTGAATCTGTCACCGCCAGCACACAGAGTGTCATCCGTCAGACACTAAACATTTAGGTGCAGGCGCAGCTCATTCCGCTCAAACCCAGCTAATATCTGAATCTATGCTTGATCGGTATCCGAAGGCCGCCACGTAAATACCATATCTGTCATGCTCCTTGTAAACCTATCCTTTGGAGGAAGCTGTCCACCACACGCTTGCCGTAGATGCACTGCCCTAGCCGATAAGTACCCACACTTAACTGAATCTTGACTAAGATGTGTGTTTGGACCTTATATTTCCAAGATCCTGAAATAGCGTCTGTCATTCGGGCTCCATAATCGAAGCTGCATCTTGAGAGAGTGAACCACAAAAGACAGCATCTGCTCAGTGATTCTGCAGATGACCGGCACCTCCTGCTCACTTGTATACCACCCTTCCTCGAATAGGCTTAAATTCAGAATGCTTCTAATGCAGACCTAACTACATTTTGACTAACATGTATGTTTGGGCCGTCAAAAACCGTATTTTAAAATAGATCATGTGAACTGATTTCCATCAAAAGAGCTCGAAGAGATAGAATGAGGATGCCAGTCTCTGCTCAGCGGCTCAATCGGTGACTAGCAAGCTCCCGCCCACCGCATATCTTGAACCCCTGAAGTTCATGACACATCATAAACAGACGATATCTGATTTCTGCCAACATCCAATCCCAAGTGTTCATGAAGAACAAATCGTGATGAAAGCTCGAGTAAAGAAAAGGCAGTTTCTGAGAGTACAAGTTAACTCTCAAAGTAAGGTGAGCCTCCAATCACAGCTATTAGATTGTATTCTGGGTGCCAATTCAATACTAGCTGCACCTCGATTGGCTGGAACTGCATGCTGTTGTTCGTCATTCCGCTGTCAGATGAAGCCTCATGATGCAATCATATTGCTCTTATGCACTGCTTTGAATGCCAATATTTATGTTAAGTCAACATTGTAGCATTGAGACTTATAATGTTTCTGATTGAACGATGCAGTGTTTACATGATAGTATGCGCAACATCTTAATGTGAGTGACTATTTATGACCCATTCGCTACCAATCTTGGCATTGATGAGAACTGGAATCGATTCGATTACCCCTCAGTCTTCATCGTACCTTCACCGTCCTCTCTCTATGTTGAATCTCTCCTTTTTAAACCTAAATTCTCTGTCCTCTCTTACACTGTCTGCATACATATTGTGACTTCAGCAGACTCGGACCGCTGAAAGTGAAGTTCTGCACCCGCCATCGCCTAATTGACTGCTGACTTTGCTGCAGAATTCTAAAACAACCGAAAATCATCAAAAAAGGGTGTTTATCCAACAGGTATACTGCATTCGGAGATTCATATTTATCCACTATCAACACCAAACTCAGTTTGAACCCATGTAACTTCAACTGTTGCCACTCATGATGGTCCCAACTCTATCCTCCGTCCAAGTCCTGCAAGATTCTTCAACACACCGACAATTTTGTGCCACGCGGTTACGTCTCATATGCTCGAACTAGAGGCATAATGAACTACCTTCGGTGGAGTTATATGGAGGGGCGATCATGATCAACCCATTTCTCAGTATTCCATCTATGTCTGGCCCTTAGAGTTAGTTAGTGATACAACCATGTTAATGTCTCGGGTTCTTCAGGTGCATCTGGTTCAAATTCTAGGTATGTTTGCTTAATTCAACCACCAATTCTTGCATCAATAGCGAATTTGGATATGAATGCTAACATTCGGGAATTGGGGGCATGAAGAATCCACCTGATCCGGTGCACCTGACGCTTCCTAAATCACAACCCAGAACCAGCTTCGACAATATATATATGAACCTCAGACACTGCCGGACTCTTTCGGGTCACGCCTCAAATTGCATCCTCCTCGACTGCGTGCTACTTCGTTGCCCTATTCTCCCGTTATTCTCTTAAACTTCCTACTGTATTTACTCTTATATGCTTCTGTCTACATTCGGCAACCTCACTTTATCAACATGGAACCTACGGCCAGCGAGGTGAGGACTAACTATGCACTGAAGAATCAAGAAGCACACCTTGAGCGAGCACTGGCACATACATTCAAAGAGACAGCCACTTTTCATTGCCGATCAAATGTTCGAACTCCAACCTTCATGTGTACTGATAGAGATAGCAAATGTCCGCACTATAATTCATATGGAGCACAATGATGACGATACTGATCGGGAGGAGATCAGCGATGACAACAGTGACGAAGCTGGAGAGTCCACCTTGTCATCCGATATCGAAGAAGACAATTTGGACAACCAGCAAGAGGTCCTACATCTGAACCAGGCGTGCCATGATAAGATGATACGAACTACAAGGGTTCCACTGCCAAAGAAACGGAACCATGCCGATACTGTCATTGCCCCCACATCACTTCCAAATCTGCAACATCCAGCCGAGGCCATAGCACCACCATTGCTCAAATGCCAAAAGTCAACCATCGACATATTACGCGAGTCTGACATTGTACCCACCTGGGTGCTCCCGCTTCCCAAGGCTGGTGGAGACCAGAATGTTCCTCAACCAAAGGCCAGTGGAAATCACAACGTTCCTCAACACCAAAAGGCTTCTTTTGAGGTAGCGAAACAGTTCATGGAAGCAATCGTATTCACCAAGACTCCCTGACCAATCATTTCCGATGAGAAGTACTCGATGGTTGACAAAGCTTGGAAACTAGCCATTGAAGCCCCGGATCCACAGCGGGCATTAGCAGGTGCTCCTGTAGGTACTCAATCTGTGTGTCAAATGCCCGAGGGTCCATCTCTTAGAATTGATCCGCAAACCCGAGAAGCCATAAGTGTTTACTCTCTTTGCTCTTCCTCGATTGGACTTGTGATGATACCAATCCCCAAAAAATTTTCAAAGTTAAAACTAAAGATTAGTACTATTCGAGGGCGTTTGGCAGATGGAGCTCGTCAAACCATTGTCTGAAGTTACCGCTTGGATTTAAGATCCGAGACTGAGCTTCGAATACAGGTTGGGGAGCTCCTGTTTGATGATCGTTATCTCTCGAAGGTCATCGATGACAAGAAGTCCTGGTTCACGCGAATGGAAGTGCTTGACTTAATCTACCATCAGTTCTTCTTCACTGCCAATAGCTTGGGGTGACAACCGACCACATCGCAGTTCTTTCAACTGCTCACACCACAGACATCAGCACTTGTGGCCGCAGCTATTCATTGTGCGCTGTCTGAGTATGCCACTGGAAAGAAGGTCATAGTCATGTTTTCTCAAAATGAATATCGAGGTAAATTTTGCCCTTCCATGGTAATGGATTATATTACTGCAGAAGCCACTGCACTCATCAATTACACATGGTGTGCTGCCTCATAGG
>Ga0307515_10003082_pt1 | contig 35308 bp, 31 predicted proteins | sample 17_EM_MG_FD_194513 | JGI IMG/M metagenome (GOLD analysis project Ga0307515, IMG submission 194513) | Populus trichocarpa ectomycorrhiza microbial communities from riparian zone in the Pacific Northwest, United States - 17_EM | ecosystem: Host-associated > Plants > Roots > Unclassified | place... | reverse complement strand
GACGCCGTTGGCATCCCTATTGGGTGTAGCGAAGAGTGGGGGAACGGGTTTCACGAGACACTTGAGTTTTGACTTGTTGAGAATGAAGAAGTCTCAGAGGAAAATACAAGCAAGAATGAGGAGCCTGAGCTGTATTTTATCGAGTGTAACCCAAGAGCACATACCGCCGTTGTTTTGTTTTGAGGTACGGAGTAGTTGGCAGAGCGGTATCTGAAGATTATTGAGGTCGATGGCATGCGCAAAGAGAATGAAGGTGTTCTGAAAACACCTCACGTTGTAGTGCCCAATAATCCAGCCAATTACTACTGCGTCGGCCATGACTTGGTTACACTGCTAGTACTCCCGACCCTTCAGCTGCTAGGTCAAGGATCTCTAGGAGACATCCACGGAGGCATGAGTGACTTCATCACACACCTGCTCTTCTGGAAGGACGGAACATTTGAGATTTGGGGTCTAATGCCATTCCGGTGGCTATACCACGTGTATTGGCCAACACAATTGCTCAATTGTATACTAATGGGAAAAGGATGGAGTCGTATCAACGTCAGCACCACAAAAATGTTTAAATGTTAAGGAAGAGGTTGATTGGAAAATGCAGTTACTCTGTCATAGCAACATCTTTGTCTTGAGCTAGTAGAGCTACGCTATTAGCTACTACTGCTGTCCCTGCAACTTCATCCATCTCTCTCAAGGTGAAGTCTAGCAAGTAGCTCTCATCTACAAGTTCTTCCATCCGGCGGTAATGCCTCTCGGTATATGCCTTCAATGCATCCAGAACATCACTCAGACTGCCCTTGGCTTCTCCCTTCCCGGTCGGCTTCAGGCTTGCTAGCCGTGATGCAGGATATGATTTGACAAGCGTCCAGAGAATTCTCTGGGCAATTGAGGCAGTCCGGGCATTCGTGTTCCAGTCTCTGATTCTCAAGAGCAGCTTAAAAAGCTGTTCGTCGGCCAAGTTTGCCAACACTTCATCAACCGCCTTCAGCCCTGACATACTTCCAGGTTCCTGTACCTCACCTTCAACTACACTTTTGAATAGAGCGAGAAGTCTCGCCGGCTGGTTCAGTTGCAGCGCTAATATAATGGCTTCACGGTAATTCCCGGTATGGGTAAAATTCCGTAATTTCTGATCAAGTTCCACACGCTCTGTCTCCGCACTCGCAGCCGCTTCTACAGTCGCGCTAGTTGTGTCGTTCCAAAATGTGATCACGCTGTCACCTCCACCAGAGACTAGGGCGTTAGAAGTCGGGTGCACAGCCAGTGCCCAGACACGGTCGGTATGGTTATCTAACGTACATGCTACTTCGCTACTGGCGGTGTCCCAGACCTTCACCAGACCATCGCCGCCAGCAGAAGCGATTTGAGCACCACGTTTGTCCCGCGCATCGACGGGGTGAGTTGCCAGCCAAACAACTTTCAGAACACTATTCGTGTGCCCTTCGAGCGTCAGGAGACAACTATAATCAGCTAGGTTCCAGACTTTAACGGTTTTATCGCCGCTGCCTGTTGCGATTAGGCCTCTGCTGCCGCTGCTACCGATTACAGGTGCATCTTTTGGAGCAAACTTGACCGCCCATACACCACGGCGGTGGCCGCGGAGAACCCCTTGCGTTTCGCCTTCTTCTGTAGAGTAAATCTTGACAGTGCGGTCTTGTGATGCTGACGCAAAGAGCGTAGAGGTGTGGTTGATGTCGATGGCGTTGATGTCCTTTTCGTGTGTTTTCCTAGTATAAGTGGCCCTAGAAGCTCCTTTGGTTCCTTTGGTTATGCTTGAAATATCCCAACGTTTTACGGTTTTGTCTTGTGAGCCTGTTATTAGAAATTGAGGGGGGTAGTCTAGCGGGTTTATGTGGGCTGGAGAATTAATGGGAGGTGTCGAGTGTGGTAATGAGATTGCCCCAAGTGACTCGGCATGGCCAGTGAAAGTTGCATAGCAGGTGTATGAGTCGTGTTCTGGATCCAGTCTCCAAAGACGTGCTGTGTTATCCTTTGCCCCTGTAGCAAGCCAATGACCTGACCAATCTGTGTCTAAACATATGATAATGTCCTCATGTCCTTTCAGGAGGGAAACGTCGGCCCCAAAGTACTTCCCTCCAATCCCTGAATCCGTCGATTCCGAATCCGGCGATGTTAGCGATATGATTCGAATATCCTCTAGGTTTGTTGCTAATGCTAGTAAAGATAGATCCGGCCCAACATATGCTAGGTCAATCACTTCGTCGTGGGTTCCAGAAATTCGACGTAAGATGGGTAAAGGATCTATGCTGCCTTTTGTCGGTGTGTTCAGCAGTGGTTTAAGAGAGTGAAGGACAAGAGTTTGGTCAGTATGAACGGAGAGGAGGTATGGAAGGCTTTCATGCTGTATGATATCCATAATCCCCTCCGTTTCTGCCCCAGTTCCCTGCTCTTTCGTTATCTCCCTTCCCCCAGTCATTGTCCATAGCCTCAACCGACCATTCTCGCCTCCAGTAAATATCACATCTCCTTTAGATAAAAACCCGACACTTTCAACCACTTCTAGTATGGGGATTGTGCACCGAATCTTCCATGTCCGTGCGTCCCATACTATGGCTGTCTTATCTCTGCTTCCAGATACTAGAGCATTCTCCTCAGGAGAAAAGTCCAGACTGCGCACCACTGAGATATGTGAGTCCAGAACTGCGACAGTGCTTCGCTTATGAAGATTCCAAATCCGTACTTTGCCATCTTCTGCACCCGAAGCAAGTCGAAACCCTAAAGTCGTCTCGATAGCTTCTGCTTGCAGCGCTTCTCCCTCACGAGACCCCCGCTCCTTTTTTCTTCGGCCCTTGGATGAATCTTCTACAACCTGACCAGAATTTTCAACTTCAAAGAAGAGCAGCGCGGATACAATACCGCCGTGCCCATGAAACGTATGCGTTACAAAGCCCCCCCGAATATCCCAGACCTTAACGATACCATCGGCACCTCCAGTAGCAATTATCGTACCTGTGTCATCTATCGTCAATGTGACAACAGGGGAAGAGTGAGGCTTTAGGGTTCGGAGAAGCTGGGCGCGAATTGGTGTATCTTCGGTAGGCGATGGTGTGAGAGAATATATTCGCATTGATAGAGATCGTGAACATATAATTAGGTGGGAGCCAGATGGGGTCACTTGGATCATTAGCGGTTCAATTCCTATGCATTTGCCGAAGTCTGCTTACAGGAAAGAGTTGTAATGACCTCTCCATCCTATTCTGCTTGTTAACAGTCAGATATCCAAGTGGAAACTTATACAAGAGCGTAAACTCACTCCTTCTATCCGTGAGAGCTCTTCACCCGTTGCAAGATCAGTAAGAAGCGCATCTTCGACTAGACAGGTCGCAAGGATTCGACCGTCCTGGCTCAGCGCAACGCTACCTCCAGTGTATATTGGTTGTATGATCTTGGTGGCATCGTAGGTCGTCTTAATAATCGCTCTTTGAGCCATGGTTGCACTTGCCGTGTAAAGGGATTCTGGGTCACCTAGACGAAGCTTTCATCCTCCTTCTCTTTTAGTTGTCCGAGTTATTAATTTTACAGTCACTTTCGAGATTTTCACGCTCTCACAAATTTCCCTTTATCGATAGACATCTAGGCTAGCTCGTGCACGGACACACCTCGTGCACGCGTAGCTATTGGGGCATTATGTTCCCCTTGTTAGATACAGGTCAAAACGAGGCTTTCGTGGCTTCGACAGCCTATTACGTGGTTCTTAACCGTATCTATCAACCGTATCAGCATGAGTTTTTGGGTTGGGATATAGTTTCTTTACAAGAATTCCTCGAACGCTCTTGCGAGGTTGCGATGTTCCTTATCGATAACATTTCGATTATACGGAGCGGGGCGTAGCTCCATGGACTCCTTCATGAATGCCCTGGGCGCGCCTGTTTCATTCTTACTTAGCAGTCGCTCTGCGCTTATCATGTTCATAGAGCTCTCCAGCAATTTTCGTTCGGATCTTCTTGGTCCATCGCCTGGTCAGCATGGGTAGGCAGGCTTACCTGACGCGCTTGGCCCTGGTAAGTGCGACGTCTAGTTCCACGTCTAGTTCGACGGTTTCTTTTCGTTCAGTTTGCATGCTTTCCTAAAGCCAACGCTAATCCTGCATTCTTTACAGGGCCGCTCCGCATTTGAAACCCCAGAACAGGTTACACTAGAAGCGTCACGGACAGATGCAGCGATATCTGAATCTGAGCCGATCTGTTACGAGCAGGCCTACGATGAAAGAGGTCATCCTATAAATCCAAGATCCCGAGAGCATGGACGAGTATTGAGAGAAGCCCAGAATGATGTACTCGCTGCAATTGGTGTTGTCGAGAGGAGACTTTCTACATCATCGTTGGAGGATTTGCCGTCCCTAAAGAGAAGGATTGAGAGGCTGGAGAGGTTAGAGACAGAGGACTCTGTCGGCAACACCATTGCCCTTGTCTTTGCATTGTCTGAGAATATTAGCACTTGGTGGGTTGGATGTCTCAGAGATCGTATCCTGGTAGGTTTTTGACCTAGTATTCGCCTTTAGCTCCAACATGCTTATATAGTTGTCAAGGTACTCCACACTCCAGCTAATGCATCCTTTAATCAGCTCCTGTGCTCCCAATACCAGTCGCCTGGTTTCTGGACTTTTTTTTTTGCAGGTTTTCCTGCACAGTTTCTATCTACAATAGCTGTTCAAGCCTCGATATATGTTGGTTTAGTCCTTCGACCTCTCGACCACTTCCTCCTTTGGGCTCGCTCACCCACACGGACAAGGCGATTCTTCCAAAGATGGAGGCCTTGGATCAACCAATGGTAAGATTAATCTCACGAGAATCATCAACCTCCTTTTGCCGTAATTTCCGAAGCAAACTGACTCTAGATAGCTTTCGATTGTCCGTTGAGATCGCCTTCTATCCCTTATTTTATCATGCCGGTCTTCAACGACTTCATCTCATTCCGTCGAGGCCTTATCTCCCGCCGCTTGGATCATTTATTCCGTTCACGCCGCTTTCGCCTATCCAAGGAATTCCGCCCCCCGTTAGTTTTACTGGAGAGGCGATACTTGCTTGCAGTCGTTCGTTCTTGAATTCGCCTCTGGTGCTCCTTTGCCTAGAACAATATATGGAACGGTGGGTATATAGCACTGTGTATGAGGCGATAGAGTCCAGCACGATCCAGCCAAGCAACCCTGATCTGGTTACTCCTGACGATTCTTTGAAACGACGAGCGGCCATGATTCTCGGTCTCCGAAGGAAAACCCCAGCTGCTATTAGGAATACTATCAATAGGATACTAGCTTTTGTCCAATGGGGCTACCCCTTTCAATCCGCAGGCCACATTATCAGCTCTACGAGACCGGAAACCCGGCCAAACCAACAGACTATCAGAGAACAACGAGACGATGAAGTTGTCGGGCAACAACCTACAAATACAAGCCCGCTTGATCTCCCACCAGCCCATACCGAAGCTCTTGTACAACAGGACATTCATGGGATGGTAGAGATTGAGACTACGACAGTATTCAATGAGCCGCTGGGACCCCTCTCACCGGTATCTCACACAGCATCCGAAGCAAGCCAAAACGTTATGGATCCGACCGTTCGAATTACGTCGAGGGACGCAGCAGAAGGTATAGTCGAGTTAGAGGTCCGGTTACCGCATATCGCGTCTCCTCCCGTAGAGGCACCCAATTCCAATATAACTGCTCCTGACCAGGACGAGGATCGATTCACTGAAGATACCGACGAACGGCAACAGTGGGTTTTTCATCGAGTGACACACCTTTCCATGGAGCCAGGACAGATGCTAGGGGCAATATTGAAAAGCCAAATGGTAACCTGGGTTACACTGCCTCTGAGGATTGTTGGCCTGCGGATGATGGCTTCGCATTTTCTGGCTACCCATCCTCAAGCCGCCTTAGATCTCGGGAGGACGCCAATAAAATCCCCTCTCTCTGGTGTATGGTCGACTTATTCCTCCCAGCCAGGTTTGAGGTCTGCAGGCGTCCTTGTTGGGAGGGTTGCCCTATGCGGAGCGATCGAAATGGTAGTAGATCTTAGTCTTTGGGGCTGTCAATGGGTTTGTGTTACTTGGGTAGGCAAGCGCTATTTCAATTGGGGGAAGCTCTGAGTGTATGGTGGTGTTTGAAGACCAACAAAACTTGTACCTGGTCTTGCTTTCAAAGTATGAGGCAATCCCCTACCAGGCGCCATTCCAGGTATTAAGCGAGGAGCGACCTCCGGCTTGGGAACCGTCGGGATAGTCTCCCATCCAATGAACTCATCCGCACAGCTAAAGCCTTGTGTCGTTCCCATTTGTCAGGAAATTGGTTCGAGACGTAGGTTAGATCAATGGTGACGGAAATCAGGAATAAATACAACGCTTTACCCCATCTCAAATTGCACTTCGGTTTTTGTGTCATGAAGACTCGGAAAGCGGGTCTTTGGTGATCTTTTCCGTTCGGCTTTTTTCCTTGCGCATGACCTGGTGCGATATATCAACACTCCCAAGGAACCTGTTTCAAGCGGTACTAATTTTCCACTACGTCCCCAACTGGAATCGCTTCCAAACAACAGAATTGCCCACAGAAGGAAAATCCTGCAATTGTGTTCTGCCCGACATCGATCATTTCCACCGCAGTATATCGAACGGCGGTGACGCTCGCATTCTATAGTTTGACGAAAGCTGTCCGAGGTTGCTGCTCAAATTATTGTAGGAGTGACGGTAAGCTAGGAAAGGTAGATACTGAGAGGACCCCGTCTGAGAGGACCCCGTTTCCGATGGATTGATAACCAGGTGACCTGAAGGAAGCTGGCTCATCGAAGGGGCACAAGAGCTGCAGGTTCTGGAAAACCTAGCGTTTCAGAGATCATTAACCCATCCAACAATTCAAGCAGACTGTTAACTATGGAACCTATCCAGCAATCCTCCAGCTATGTACAATTATCAAATGATCAACTCGAACCTCCAGCACCCTAACTACAAGTGCAATTTGTAGTCCTTTCGGCGGTCCTCCGATGGGGAACGGAATCCACGTAAGAGGTACGAAAGCAAGGGTTTAGACTCGTAGGTGGTAAGGCAGTCATGGCCAAAGATGTACCGCTACGTTACAGCGGGATATGTGTGTATGTACTCCCATCATTGGCGCGTCCATCTCCTCGCCATCAGTTAAGACGACCCACGAGACAGACGCTTCCTATTCCGGGAGATGACATCCTTCTCCGGAACCACGTCACCGCAGTGACTGGCAACCAAGGGCAATAAGGGCGTGCTAATGGTCGTGGCTGGCTCCGTTACTTTTTGATGAAGAAGAAAGAGAGTAGCAAGAGAATGGCGAGGTTTTATGTGTGCGGCGACGGCTGCTTAGTCATAGATGGCACAGACCACAACGATACCATATGGGACATTTCAAAATGGCATCCGATATGACGGCACACCTTCTTGGAATATTCTCCGCACGCAAGCAACAAATCCCAGCTGCCCGTCCTGGGCGACCCCGAAGCCGCGAGTTCCACAGTCGTGCCCTTGGCTTGGATGCCACTCCAAGTACCCGAAGCTCGCGTCGTTGAAACCGTCACCACTTGGTGGCTAAAACATATTTGTGATGATGTTGGTTCTTTGTATCATCGGGATGCGGTCTGCGGGCCAACCAGAGCCCACTCCGCTTCCTGGAGCTGTCAGGGAAAGACCGTCTAATGCAAATTCCAATTAATAGCCCCCGTTGCTGTATCGCTGCGCCCGCTCGGGGGTCTCCCACCAGTCAAAGATGAAGTGTGGCGATATCGCTCCCTGCCATTTTGGGGGGGAGATATTAAAAAGCATTTGAGACGGGCTCACGAAAAGACAGGGAGAGGGTGTGGCAGCTAAAATAGGTGAGCATAGTGGAGGATGTACAATACACAGGACTTCGGAGTATGCCCGAAATGCGCTGATTGGCCATAGGTGCCACTAGCGCGCCGCTGACCGTCATTCTCTGAGCTTTGACGGTAACGGGGAGGCGGAGTTTCATCCGACTGTAAACCCACTGTCGTATTTTCTAGACTTCGAGCTTCATTTCATCCTTGTGAAGGCGGCAACTCTCGCAAAATACCTTGAAATGCTTGTGCTGGGGAGCCGAGTCCCTTCTCGAGGCCAGCTCCAGTCTTTCCAGCCTTGTCAACGCCTATCATGAGCGCGAGACCCATCCTTCCACTGCCTTCCAAGTTCGCAGCGCTACCGTTTCAGCACGATCAGTCACCCGATCGTTCAGGCCAACCACCAGGACCCAACAGGCCTACCTATGCGAAACGAGGAAAAATAACAATAGTAGCCTGTGTACCATGCCGCCGGAGAAAAACAAAGGTTGATATTCATTCCACCGCCCCCCTATGCCCGATGCTCTACAACAAAGGACACTAACACAACGGCGTGGTAGTGCGATGGCAAAAGGCCAGCCTGCTCGCAGTGTATAGCAAGAGATGGTTCATGTCTCTATGATATGACAGATGAGCAGCGACGCCTGACCTTCTTGCGAGACAATGTTGAGCACCTGGAAGAAGAGAAGGGGGCATTAGAGAATCTCGCCTACACCCTTCAAAACGGTACCGAAGAGCAAGTCACTGAGATTCTAAACCGTCTTCGTAGCCATGAAGACATTCATCAAGTCGCCCAGTCCTTATCTGGTGGCCGGTTCTCGGCCGAACGGGGAGAAGGCTCTGTGTCCGGTCCAAGCGGTGGCTGTGAGCTGAAACCCCAGTCGTGGACTTTGTCATGGTAGAGTATCATGTACTAAGACTGTTTGGCTATGCAGACGTATCTAGTCCGACTAGCCCTATAGGTGATGGGTCCCGACTCGAACAATATGAAACCCTCATCCAGAACATCGCCACCTCGTCACCTCCTGAGCTAAATGAAATTGTACGACGCCTAAGATTGCACGAAGACGTTGCTTCTATCCTTGCGTCCCTCCGATCTGGTACATTGCTACAAGTGTTGAGCACTCGTGACTTCGAAGTGACACCCGGAATCGAAGCGGATTATTCTAGTCGGGAGCAAACGTTCGGACTAGTCAAAGGGACTGGTACACATGCAGACGATCCAGGCCAAGCTCCAGATGCCCATACTCCTATTATGAATCTACCTTGGACTTCCGTGACGGATGACTATGAATTTATAGAACACCTCTTGTCGCTCTACTTTTCTTGGCAACACTCATTTTTCCAAAGCTTTCCTGAAAAGCTCTTCCGCGAGGATATGGTCACTGGCCGGACCAAATATTGCTCGCGCCTTCTCGTCAATGCTCTCTGTGCGGCTGGATGTCTCTTATCACGGCGACCCGGAGCTCGTCGCGACCTGAATGATCCGAAAACTGCGGGCCTAGACTTTTTTGACGAGGCTGTGGCACTACTAAATGAGACTCGCACCTCCAGCATACCCACAACTGCTGCTTTATATCTCTTGTGTCACGTTGAAGGCAATCGTGGCCAACTTGACTCGTTATGGATGTATAGTGGACGTAGCTCACGCATGGCTCTAGACATTAATTTGCATCTTCGAAGCGATAAGCTGCCGAACGAGCAGCTGACTGGCAGCGCGCATAAGGAGGAGACGGCCCGGCTGCATGCATTTTGGGGATGTTTTATTGCCGATCAGTGAGGTTTCTCGACACCACCATACTTTAGGATTCGAGTGTCATACTTATATCGTGTCTTCCACAGAGTTACAAGTTTCACCTTAGGCCGATTGCCTCAGATACCGACTAATGCAATCACCGTCGATCTCCCACCAATAAACAAAGAAGAAGACGAAGAAGAGTGGCTGGCGTATGACGTGCCAAGCGGTAAAAGACCCGGTGCTCGATCCACTACATTCAACCAAGTCGCCGCTCTGTCTAAAATTGTCAATTCAACCCTTCAAATGTTCTTTGCACCTGCACAGATACTGAGTGGGAGCATATTGCTAGACGAATACAATAAATACTTGCGATGGTACCGGAGACTTCCCATTATTGTCTCCAGCATTGACGACGCACCACCGCACGTCCTTAGTCTTCAGTAAGTTCAGCCATAAAGGAATTGAAAAGCCCCTTGCTTGAAGTAGCTTGCTCTTAACCTTCTACGCCATTCTTAATATGCATTTCGCAGCATCTGACAATCAAAAATCAGCATGTACTATCACGCCGCCGTCCTCCTTCTCTTCCGACCGTTCCTCAAAGCCAAATTTACCGAATCCGACGTCTCCCCTCGTGAAGTATGTCGGCAATCCGCCAATGCCATCTCGGATATCTTCGCACAACATCGCCGCCTCTACGATCTCGTTGGCATCTATACCTTCCAAGTACACTGTCTCCTTACAGCTTGTACTATCCACATCATCAATGTCCCAACCATCTCCAGCACCAACTACCTTACTGCGGCTTGTGACAGCTTCCAAGACTTAGTCCACCGTAACGAATGGGCCACGGGCTCACTTAATATTATTAAAGGCCTGGTTCAGAAATGGAATATCATCCTCCCAATCGAGGCCGAGACAGCCCTGTATCGCAACCAAGAAGTCCTCTCTAGCTTTGACTTCGGCTCCGGCTCCGGCTCGCAATCATCTCCTAGCTCTGCCTCAGGCGCTTCGGTATCCCGGCCCGAAAAGCGCGCGCATTTTCTGAACCCTTCTTCTCAAGTTATGCAGAAACGTCAGCGACTCGCTCCACGGGAGACAAGCACTCAGCCTATGAACTACCTCTTCGTGCCGTTCCCGAACCAGCCTGCTCCGCTACTTGGACCTATTCATACTAGCACGAGCGCGGATACAGAATGGAATTATGAGCTAAACAAAGTGGCACAGGGATTTGATGGGCTCAATTTCTCGGGGGATGATTGGTTCGATCCGTTTATGGGATATCAGGGCGAGTCAAGCGGGCTTTGACAACTGCAATCTGGAGGAAAGAGATGGTGAAAGTGGAACCGATTGTAGTGACATAAAAACCGGGAAGACTGAGGATTGGATGAACACAAAAACACAAGGAACCAATGGGGATTGTCGTGGGCCGGCCCTTTGGATTTGCGAGCACCGTTGGGCGTATGAATAGGTTACTGGGGCTCTCCCCTGGCGTTGGACGGCTGTACACAAACGCAGCATTAAACGGCATTATACACATGGATTTCAGATATACACGAAATTTGTAGGATCAAGAAGGATCAATTGTACGGCTAGCTATCTATCTTTCAAGGGTGGCGAGTGGAAATTAATCATACCATAACATAATATACTATAACTTACTTAGTAAGTGGAGGAGATTTCGCAGAGTAGTCCACGTTGGAACTTGTGTTGCCAGGGGGGTGCTGTAGGCGACATTTAGTGTGGTTTTGTTCGGATATGAGCCAAGTCAACGAGCGAGATTTCGTGCTTTTTGGCTCGGTTGACAACAGCAGCTTCCTGTGATCACGTGATGGCGTTCTAGTATATAGATCTATTCATAGAGTCTCCTACACGCTGCCGTCCTCCTACATTGCAGCGTGATAGCTTGTAACGGAAGGTCTGACAGTTCTAGATGCAGATTTAAGTTCTGCGAATTTCAGGACAGCCTGGTAGTGAATGGGTCGATAGACAAAACTCGAGGGACTGTCTTATTGTAAGCTAAAATTGTAGTAATACGCTGTTGGATTTTGTGATCTTCAGATGGCTTTTCCACAATTGTATCCGTATTTAGTAGATAGAAAATTATACATTAGCAGAGCTCTGGTAAATGCGCTTTAGTATATCATTTACAGGCACATGCGCAGAATTTTCATGGTCCTTGGAACCGCAATATCGAAGAGACTTCAATATCCACTCTTGCAAATTGAGCAGTCTCCTTGCTAGTCACACAAGGTCCAGGGTGCCCCATTTCGCCAGTGACTCAGTCCCGCTCAATGCACTCGGCCACAGGCGATCCCATAATATATTTCATATGCATCTGAACTCTACCAAACGCCCAGCCCTAGCGCAATCCGGCTCATGGACATGCTACCTTATGATCGTCCGCGTACTCCTCTTCTCGAATGCCGTCCTTCGTTATCACCTTGACTGTAACGCCTTTGAAGTCGATTGGAAGACGTCGCTTCAGCTCGTCCGTGCACATGCGAAGGATCTTCATCCCCTGCCCTAGGTCGATGTTTGGATTATGATGTTTGTCTAGGATGGAAAGACAGTAATATCTTAAATAGACATGTCAGTATTCTATTCTAACGGCATCAAAATTGTATAATCCAGTATGAACAGTTGGAAACGCGTATAAGAGCGCAAGGCCACGGTGACGGTTAGACACAGCACGCAGATTTGGGAAGCGAATTAAAGGAGTACATACTGTGCATATCCGTGCGCTGCATACGGCACCGGTGCCAAACTTGCCAAATAGTCAATCCAGTACAATGACGGCTTATCTGTAATCTTGTCGTAGCCACCAAGAAGTAGGTTCACGGTGTAGGGCTTCCTAGATCGTAGTGCCCTAGCCAGCTCGCCACGGACAAAATTTGCGGTGGCTGATGGTGATAGTTCCATGGCGTTGCGCATAGAGTATAGTTGAATGTTTGCCTGGATGAATTCGGCGAATTGAACTGGGGGGAAGGATTAGTGTGCTAGTTGTGTGTAAGGTTCGGCTGCGAGGGAAGTAGTTGAGGTCGATAATGGGATGGGAGAGTAGGTGTCGAAAAGAAAAGAATGGTATAGAAGATTAAGCATACCGGTATCCCCTGCTTCTCCGGAGAAGGCCATCAGTGAGTGCGAGTTGAGCTCTCTCGTCTTGTCGTCGGAAGCTTTCAGAACAGTTGCGCCACGCATAGCGGCCTTTGAGGCGGCTATTATAGTGAAATCTTTGCCAGTGATGCCGAGAAGAACCTCCCTGATGATATCGTAAGCGTGAGGTATCAGACAAAAAGTAGTTCTACATACATGGTGAAGAGATAGGGTGTGCAGAGCTGGAAGCAGTGATGAAAGGTTAGATGTTTGTGGTTGCAGAAAGGGCTAGAGCAGAAAAGGTCTATAGCTATTAAGAGGTTTCTATTCTTCAAAAATAGATGTTAGAGGATCAGATTCCAAGATGCGTATGAGTAGCGACGCGAAAGCCAGAGCTGCCTTCTAGCTCCCATCGGCGCTGTAGATTTTCCTGGGGCCGACGAAACCCGGAATAACCTTTCGCAATTCAAAAAAGTTCATACCAGCAACGGGAACTTCTCTCCCACTCTGCACGAACCATGTCCTCTTTTTTCACAACTCCCGCTTCACAGCGGAAGCGTAAACGATCCGAAGCCCCCTCAGCCATTGTCTCTAAAAAAAGGAACATCTCATCAACTCAACGCTCCAATGCCCCTCGCTCACGGAAAGAACGAGAAGAGTCAATCTCAGGAAGTGAGTCTCCCGATGACGATACGTACAATCAAAATATTGCCGGGCAAGGGGAGCAGGCTTCATCATCGGAAGCCGAGGACGAAACGGCCGCCGATAAACGTCTAAGACTTGCTGAGCGATATCTTGAAAATATTCGTGAGGAAGTAGACGATGCAGGATTCGATGCAGCGGATATCGACCGGGATTTAATAGCAGAGCGGCTGAAGGAGGATGTGGCAGAAACAAAAGGGAAACTATACAGGCATATAGCTTCGAACCTGGATTTTGAAGCGGCAGCCTATACATTTTTTCGCGGAGACCAGCATGCAGTGACGGGCGTTGCAACGTGTGCGCCATATGCATATACTATATCAAAAGATATCACGGTTATCAAGTGGGAGATACCTACCCCTTCCTCTTCTAGCACCTCAAGCAACCCGACGAACGGCACTGCACGCCCTACGAATATTGCCTTCCGTCGCCGACCTACGAAAGTCGCTTTCGCGAAGGGCAACAAAAACAAAACAGATGACCCGAAATATCTGGGGCATACGGCTGCCATTCTCTCCATCGCTGTCTCTTCTTCTGGAACGTACCTTGCAACTGGAGACGCTTCCGCCCGACTCATCATCTGGAACGCTACAACCCTGATCCCACTCAAGGTCTTTACGCACCATCGTAGCGCCGTAACTAGCCTATCATTCCGCCGCGGGACACACCAACTTTTCTCTGCATCTGCAGATCGCACGGTAAAGATTTGGAGCGCGGACGAATTAGCATATGTCGAGACGCTATTTGGGCACCAAGACAGCGTTCTTAGCGTCGTCGGGGGTCTAGAGGGGAAAGGCGGCCAGGAAATTTGTGTGAGTGTTGGTGGAAGAGATCGCACTGCTAGGCTGTGGAAGGTGGTAGAGGAGAGCCAGCTCGTGTTCCGAGGGGGAGGGACCGCAAGGTCAAAAGCTCTTTATGCTATACGGAAACATCACTATGAGGACAGCAATTTGAATGGGAATACGAAGAGCGCTTCGCAATCGCTTCGGACAGGGCATAGAGATGATGAAGAAGACGAAGCTCAAGCCTACGCAGAAGGTTCTATCGACACTATTGCCCTGCTTGATGCTGCCACATTTGTCACCGGCTCCGACAACGGCTCCCTGTCCCTTTGGTCTATTCATAAAAAGAAACCAATGTTCACACTGCCCCTCGCCCATGGTCGTGACCCCCCACTTCCAGCCTCCGATATGTCCGCGGATGCAGACGCTGCGCTGAAAGGCGTCAAAGGGCCTAAGCTGCCGAGGTGGATCACTGCGTTGGCGACGGTGCCGTATGCAGATTTGATTTTAAGCGCAAGTTGGGACGGCTGGCTGAGGTGTTGGAAGGTTGGGTCTGAGAAACGTACGATTGAAGAGATAGGGGTGGTTGGGAGAGTACCAGTTCAACATCCAAGTCAACCAGGTGACGCTGAAATTGAAGGCAATGAAAGGATACTAAAAGGGGTCGTCAATGGCATCTCGGTATTTGAGAGAGGTGATAGGGGAAAGGACGGCCTTTGTGTTGTTGCGGCTATTGGCAAAGAGCACAGGTTAGGTAGGTGGATGAAGAATATGGGCAGGAATGGGGCTGTGTTGTTTGAGATACCAAGGAAGGACGGCATAGATTATGGAGAAAACGAGGAGGATGAGGATAGGTGAGACTGATTCTATGTCTTCAGTAAAGTGTCCATCCTCACAGCGCGCCTTACCTCCTCAACTGCTTGGCTGCGCATGTCAAGTTCGCTGCAGAGCTCTAGATGCTGCTGATAGCGCGCGAGCTGAGATCGCCATGGGAGATTAGCTTCGACACCCAATTCCGCTGTCCAGACTGCTCCACTTGGCTGCTCGTCCCATGTAGCTAGTTTAGTATCGTAGAAAACCCGTAGGCTGCCATGTATGAGATATCTCGCACAGGACAAAAATGAATACGGTAGCAAAGGCTTCCCAAAGTTTCTTAGCCACCGCTGAGTGCTATATAACTTAGCTAGCCGAAGGCCGTATGATCTGCTTGAATCCCATCTGACTCTCCAGCCCTTGCTCCCGCTCTCTCATCACCATCCCCATTCCCCACAATCTTTCTTCGCCACTCTAATGTTTCAAGATGTTGACTTGCTCCATTGCTGAAGCACAATGCGGCGTGGAAGCTTTTCAAACCCTGTTCATGTAGCATTGCCATAGTGGATAGCCCCAGATACGAATGGTAAAGGTCAGGTGGATCACCAGGCATTTTGCCAAAACCGCCGACGAGGTGCTGCACTTTATCAAGAAGGTAGCGGCGCAGTGCGACTTGGTCAATAATGTTGAGTTGGTTTAGGGTCTGTGAAGTTACGGTAAGAAGGGCATAGGGGAAAGGGAAATGGGTCAGAGCTTACGCATAGAGATCCGCAAACCCAAAATGCGTAGCATGTATCTGCTATCTTATTGCAACGGCCGTTCATTCCGGTCCATTGGATTTCGACGTGAGAAGTGGGCTGGCCTTGATATGATATCTCGCCGACTCTGGAGGGGAAGCTAGAGAGCTTAACAAATGAGTGTGCATTGTGGCATGTTGTGGACGAGCCTGTCTCGTCTTCGTTCGTGTCGAAAGCGTCTTCGTTGTCTAGGGTTGCGGTTTGTCGCGATGCTAGCCAGTGGAGGGTTAAGTTGAGGTTGGAGAGCCCGCGCATGCGGTCGTCGTGTGGTGAGGGTTCTGAGGGGGAAACGACACCTAGAGGGAGGCGCTCGAGGAAGGAGAGAGCGCTGATGGCACAGTATGTGAAGCCAGCTAAACTTTCATGAGCAGAGGAACGCGCTAAAGATTTGATCTATGCGTACCATGTGCTTCATGGAATTTTGCTTCGGATATTCCACCATCATATGTCTTCTCATTTGTCAGAAGGTCCCGTAGCCAAGAGGAGGAGAAGACATGCCTCTGACATTCGTATGCAATTTACAAGTTTGTCCACATTGATATCTGGCACATTGTCGACAGGTCCTTCAACGGTTCCTCTCAGAATATAGCGGACTCCAGTCCCACAGTATCCAAACCTCGTGTCGTTCCCTCCCTCAACTCGCCCATTCTCTCCCAAAGTTTCCCCAAAGCTCCCATCTGGTCTCTGCATCTTTGTTAGCCATTCTAAACAATCCCGCCTCTTTACCCGCTCTAGGTTATCCCCAAGTAAAACCAGAGTTAGCAGTGCGAAAAACGTAGCGGGCACATTAGCTGGGTCCCATGTCTTATTCTCGTCGTTTCTCAACTCGCCGAAGTTTGTAGCGGGGAAGGCTCGAAATCCACCTTCCGGGTGTTGGCAATGGTAGATCCACTGCACGTAGCCTTCCCGTTCTTCGGCGGTTGTGGCTTTTTGCAGATCACCTAGTAGATCTAAGGCGGATATTATGAAGAAGGCGAGGGTCATTCGATTGGAGTCGTTGGAAGTATACGCATCGGGGAGGTAGGTTTTCAGGCAGCGCCTCCAGTAATTGACATGTCGAGCATGGTTTAGAGTGCTCTCATCGCCAGCGACGAGAGACACAGCAGGCGCTGGGGGGTTGGTGGACATTTATTCCCTCGTTTGATTGATCCTGCAGCGGGTATTGGGCGAGCTGGCTGGCTGGCTGGCTGGCTGAAATCAAAGCCCCTGCAGACGCACACGAACGCAGCAGCTCTGGTCTATTCCTGAAGCGAGGCCTGGTCGCGATGACGGATGACGCTAAGCCGTTGGGCTTCTCAGCCGCGCAAGACCAGACAGCGGCTGAAAAAAGGGTCGAACACTCCTAAAGTGAATTCCCATGATACATCGACTCTATCCAATCTGCGACGTTGCTGTGCCTTCCTGCCACCGCTCACCATTGAACCCTGCCCGCCGTCTGCGGTTAACGTGTCACGAACAACAATACAGTACTCCGAACCTCATTCGCTTTCTCGTATTGCTGCTTCGCTTCCCACGCTCTTTTCTCCTCTTTGCTGCTCGAGCAGAGTCTTCCGATACCTTTTATATTTTAGCCAGGAGTTCCTTCGGAAACGAGGTACCCTTGGGGCCATCACAACATGGCTGGCTTTGCAACTTCCTTCTGGTCCAGCGACTATGCAGGCGGTGCGACCGTCCCCTGAGAGCTTCACATTTCGTGCGCTGACGAACTACTAGGTCTTGGTGTGTTATTTGGGAAGCTGCAGCAGGGTGTTCAGGAAAACCAGCAGGTACTTACTGTAGCGCGGATGCGCGCTGAGGCCGAGGATCTCTATGGACAAAGCCTGGGTAGCATAACGCCGGCAGCTGATCGCATATCTGGTGGCTTCACAAGAGATGAGGGTGCAAGCGTACGAAAAGTGAGCTGAATTCTAGGAATATTGCTGAGCTCCCCAACGGCTTACTGTTCACAGGCATACGAGGGAGTGCGTGGAGAGATGGAGGAAGCTTCAAAGAATCATCGCAAAATCGCATCAAACATTAGAGAGCTAGTTGTTAACCCATTCAGCCGCTGGTGTGAAGCACACGCGCTTCGAGTCCAAAATTCACAGGATGACTTACAAGCTCGAATCAAGCTGCACGACAAGCAAGCTGATGCTGTTCGGAAGTACAGGTCACAATACTACAATAAATGTCGGTTGGTAGAGGATATTGAAGAGGAGGACAAACTTGCCTTCCAGGATCCACAGAGTGAAGCTGCACAGAGTCCCAAAATCAAGAATATTCCTACGGTCAAGCTGTCGGAGCCCGATGAGATTGAGGAGGAGCCAATTGACATTGGCGATGAGACATATCAACCTGACCAGGTGAAGAAGATACTCACTCATATGTTGGAGAACATTAAAATTGGGGATGCCAAAGTGCCAATTCTAGGCACGTACCAAAACGTTTCCACTGGCGCGGACATCACAGGTTACATTCAGAAGCACATGAACGCCTCCAGCGTTAGCTATGCGGAGAGAATCGGTCAAGACATGGTTAGCAACGGCTTCCTTAGGCTTGTAGGCAATGTAGGCAGCACATTCGCCAACAGCACCAGGATGAACTACCAGTGGCGGCCGAAAGTCTTCCAGATCACTGGTACTCCAGAGAAAAAGAAGCCACTCGAGCGTGTCTCTTCAACCATGTCTTCGGACAGCGTTGACTCCCCTGTCGGAGCTGTTGGAGAGTATCTTGCAGGCTGGAATCCATTGAATAACCCATACCCGAACGAGACCCCGGCTGAGAAACTACGACGAGAGGCACGTGAAGCAGATGAAAGATACAAGGCCTCAGTGAGAAAACTGGACTCTCTGCGCTGCAATCTGGAAGAGGCCATGGTAGACCACCTGAAATTCATGGAACGGTGCGAGTTGGACCGCCTGAAGGCTATCAAATCAGTGATCCTAGATTTCTCAGGAGCTATCAGTAACGTCATTCCAAGCCTGCAGAGCACCGTGGACAACATGATGCTGTTCCAGGAAACCGTTCAGCCCCTCGGAGATCTTAGATATCTTTTAGAGAACTACCGGACTGGACAGTTTGTACCGAAAGTCCAGACGTACGAGAACTATTATAATCAGGTTGATGGTAATAAATGTGCCCATCTCAGCATTTCTGTTGGAGTACTAACGATAATGTAGAGCAAACATTCGGTGTGGACCTTGAGGCCAGGGCCCGGTCTGACAGGAAGCGTGTGCCGATCATTGTAACAACTATCCTCACTTTCCTTGATAACCGTATGTACTACTTGCGATTGACAAAACTTTCTTAGCCTAATTTTCTTGCAGATTACCCCCATCTCGAGGGCGACGAAGCACGTCGAGGCATCTGGCTGGTTGACGTACCTCTAGCAGCAACGCACCACTTACGAGCCGCCATAGACACTGGTAAAAGCATACCACACGAAGTTTTAGAGAAGTACGAGGTGCCTGTTGTAGCAAGTGCCTTGAAACTTTACCTCCTAGAACTTCCAGGTACGTGAACCTTTTCCCGTGTTCCACTCATCATTTCCGCAGTGCTCCATTGACCACACACTTACACATTCCCAGACTCTCTTGTCTCCTCCCACGTCTACGAAATCGTCAAAACAATCTATAGTACCACGGCTACAGACGCAAGCGAAGACACGCGCATCTCAGTTATCCAGTCCACTCTCGGCCAGCTCCGCCTTGCCAACATCGCCACCCTCGACGCCATCACCACGCACTTCACGCGCCTCATCGAGCTCACTTCGGCAGACGAGCCCTTTATCTCCGCACTAGCACAAACCCTCGCACAGTGCATCCTGCGGCCCCGGCAGGAGTCTAGCCTAACGATGAACGAACGCTACGCCTACCGGCTGATCCGCGACCTGTTTGCGCACAAGGACGCCATATTCGGCGAGCTGAAGCGCGCGAGCTCGCTCACGCACTCGGCCTCGGGTGCTGGTCGTCCGCGCGCCATCAGCACCGACGAGAGCAACCGCAGGGCGCACATGGAGGAGCGCAACCGCGCCATCGCGAGCCGCTCGCGCGCCAGCTCCCCCGCCCCGTCCCCGCGCACCCACAGGCGCGACCGCAGCTCCGGCGGCCCGGAGACCCGCTTCCCCATCTCGACGACGAGCCCCACGGAGCGCCGCGGCCAGGGCCCCACGCGGCATTCGCTCGAGGTGCCGGGCAGTGCTGAGGCGAGCCCCGTCGTGGATGGGCATGCTCCGCCTAAGATGGGTAGTGGGGCGAATGGCAGCGCTGACGATGCGGCGGGTGTGGTGGGTGTGGCGGGCCAGAGGTTCATGCCTAGCGTGCCGAGAAAGCATGCGGCAAGTCTGGGCCTTGGACCTGGAAAGCGAGATAGCTCGGGCAGTTTGCAGGAGGAAGCGAGGCCGATGGGAGTTGAATTGACCGATAGGCCTATGGATGATTAGACAAGAATGTGGTTGTTGAGGCGCAGTGCCAGGATGGAAGCTAGGATCGAGAGTGATATGGAGGAGCAATTAACGAGAAAGCGACTCTTAGGGGTGATGGAGGCTGACTTATGGGGGTTGATGGAACTGCAGAAGGGTAGGCTGAAAAATAACAAGGTATTTTGACCAAGAGAAACAAGGTTTGTGTATATCGCCATTCGAGCTTCTAGCACTCACCCTGATATGCGGGGGGTCTTTTCTTTCTTGGCAATCATAGTGTTTGAGTAGATGAGGGATGAAGCGTGCTAGGAGAATTTGATGGGCTTAATGCTTGTGGACCTTCTTGGTTGATTTTGAATCAAGTTTGAGAAGGCGGAAAGGGGATGCCATAGCCATGACTATGGCTCTTTATTTGGATCTGGAATCCGAGGGATCGTACATCTTCATTTATTGCAGAAATGATATATCGCTCAATTTGTGGGGCTTGCATATATGTAATGGAATCATGAGTCTCGAAAATTAACCTGCGCTTCCACTGGCTAGCTAGACTACTCTGTGAACTTGCCGGCACTCCGCTGGAAAGTTCGCTGACCTGCTTTCAAGCCACGAGACATTCCTCGCCGTCGCTGAAGTGAGGGACAACGGTACTCCACTTTTATCAGCCCCAGCATCATCTATATTGCTTGGCGAGTGTTCGTATCATAACTTAGTACGGGCGTTACATTCAGCTCGATTGATTGGCTAGTTCTTATCGATAACCGTTGGAGACGAATTGACGGGCCAAGGATAGCAAAGCTCGGACCCCTGGGACTCGGTTCCTTAACCCAATCGATCACTACCTCTTTAGAAGCTATCTACACCTAATTAAATCAAGTTAATTATTTACCCCTACATGCTATTTGATATATCGGCCTTGGCCTTTCCACCTGACGCCTTTTGAGGCTTCGATTTTATGTAAGAGTATATATATTAGATCCCGCAAGAGTCGCGCAAGTTCGCGAGTACTGTCTTTTTGGCCGTATGGCGACGTGGAGCGGGACACGTTACATTTTAGCTCCTTTGCTCTTATTTTAGCCTCTTCCTCCTCTGCCTCCTCTATAGTTTTCTTAATTGAATTAATATTTGCGAAATTTATATCTAGATCTATAGTTACCCACTTATAAATCTTTAGGCATTTAAGGCCCTTAAATTATATAAAAGGAGTTAAGTCTTTTAACTAAGCGTATACTTATTATAAAGGCCTTAAATTATCCAATATATATCGCGAGGCTTCCTTAGAGTGGCTATAATATTAAAAGATATAAGCTCTATAATCCGCTTCTAATACTTTAATTTAATAGAGGAGATATATAAATATATTTAAGCGCCATAGCACGTGCGTCAAATAAGGTAGTAGGAAGACAAGCTATACATTATTCTATTTATACTCTAATAGGAACTCCACTACGTAGTGGCTCGTATAGCCGTTAAAAAGGAGTAATTAAGCATTATTACTAAGAAGTTTAGTTTTAGGTAAAAAGATATTAGTAAGTTATATAAATATAATATACTTAGCTATTTAACGGTTCTTTAAAGTTGTATATATTTAATTAAATACCTTACTTTAGTAGAGCTATATTAGTAATACTTTCCTTTAAAGATTATAAAAGGTTAAATTAATTAGCTAAGAGCAGATATTATCTTTATAATAGATATAAAGTCTTCTTTTTAAAAGTATCTCTTATAGCAATTAAGTTTATATATACGAAGGGTCTAATTTATTGGTCCCACGATAGGGTTAGAATTAGAGCTCTACGAACCCCACAGTCTCGAAACCTGCTCTATCGACCAGGTTGACTAGCTCCGTCTTCAGTGCGAGCCTGCTTCGCAATGGAACTCTAACCTCAACCCAATCTAATCCCACCACTAACTTCCAAGTCTCAATTCCCATAACCTCTCTAATCCCCCTCACTTCCGCGCCTCCCCCAACAACCATCCCATCCCCTCCACCGTATCCCTCACAAATTTTCTGCTGACATCCCAATCCGGCAAGAAATCCCAAAAGCCATGGGGAACCCCAGGATCACATACCGTTTCGTCTTGACCTCCGCCTTCTCTCTCAGCACCTGCTCATACACTAGCCTCTCATGCCTCAGCGGATCTAACCCGCACACCTGGAACACAGTCGGCGGCAGGCCCTTGAAAGCGTTCTTCTCCTTATCCGCGCCTGCGGACAGCACGTTGAAGAGCGTCGAGTTGATGTCGGGCTTGTAGTTCTCCATGGAGGTGCCGCTGGTCTCTTGGCCGAGGATCGGCGCGTCATAGTTCTGCTCGTAGCTGGCGATGAGCGGGGCGAAGCGGGCGGGGATGGCACGGAAGTTCGTTATTGGGGGAATTAGAAGGAGATTCCCGGTGAGAGGGGGCGAGAGAAGCAGGTCCCGTGCGAGCAGGCCGATGGCAGCGGACATGTTGCCGCCGGCGGAAGTGCCGCCGACGACGAAGCCAACGGAGGGGTTGGCGGAGATGGAGGAGGCATTAGATGCAGCCTAGAGGAGTTAGTTAGGGATGGGCTTAAGAAAGAAAGGGAGAATAAGGATTGCTGGATTAAGGCTGCCCGCGAACTCGAGGCAGGGCTTCAATCTTGCATATCGCTCTCAAAAAAAAAAAAAAAAATTCAACATACCCACTGAACCGCATCCCACGCATCCTCCACCGGCACTGGAAACGGGTTCTCCGGCGCTTTCCTATACTCAACACTAACCACCACACAGCCGTGCTCCTTCGCAAACAGTCTACAATTCGTCTCCTCGAGCTCCAGCGTCCCGATGTAGAAACCCCACTATGCAGCATAACTACTAGCAGCCGCTTGCTCTCCTTCCTGCCTCCTGCATTGGCGGCTTCGGACGAGTACACGCGAGCTCGGATATGGCTCCCGTCCCGCATGGGGACGCTGAGGTCCCGCTCGGTTACGCCGGCTGAGTCGGCGGCCCCGAGCGCGTCTTTGGGCATCGCACACCGTGCGGCGAGGGTTGCACGTATGCTCTGAATATCTGGCGCGGCGACGGCAGGTGTCGGGGCTTTGGTCATGGCTCGCAAAGTGGTGGGTTAGTGGTTAGGGGAGAGGGTGACCTCTGCAAATTCTGGGTTTCCTTGGGGAGCGGCCATTGTGGGTAGATAGTAGAAGTGAGAATTTTATGGAGAGGTAGAGCAAGGAAAGCTTAGGGTTGACATGGCGGGGTCAGAGATCAGAATTGGAGTATGGAGATTGATTAGAGGGGATTGAGAGAAACGCAGTAGAAATAGGCTTTATTCCCTCATCTGTCTGAGCTTTTACGTCCGACGCTCAATTCACCGACCAGTGCGTCGCAGCTTTATAATCAAATGGTCCCCATGACCAGAGCCTCTTCAAGTGCCGAACTTAGGAAGCTTCCCACGGCCGTATTGGTGTTTCAATGGTGCCTAGGTTCATTCTGCATGCGATGATGTCGAGCGGGGGTTGCTAGATGAGTTAGTGGGACCTCCGGAGTAGTGCGGGAGACGACGACTTGAGCAAGGGGGGAGGCACTGCTGCATCCTTGCCCGTACTAGCTGACTTTCCCAGCCGTCATAAAAATATACGAGTAGGGATTATAATCGCTTAAGCAATGGCTGCCGCGATAATTAAAAGATGGGAGTGGTTTTTTGAGTTTGTTGTTCTGCATGGATAAGTCTACACTAGTGGGTAAGCAGGGGGTTTTTCGAAGCTCAAATAAGCAGAAGCAGAAGCATCCCTTCGTCTGGTAAAACGGACTTTTTGTATTGGGCGCTTTAGGCGCTCCTGCCTGGGTTAGCATGCTGCAGGCACCCTAGCTAGCGTGATTTTATTAGCAAGCCTCACCAAAGCGCGTCAATATTGCGATGCCGATGAAATACTGCAGAAGGCCACCACCAAAAACACCTATATATTTTTTTAAGGAAGTTGGGCAAAAAGTCGCGATATATGACGTCATGACTGTAGGTTTCCGCCCTTCCTCTATTAACCAGCTGCTGACTATATAGGAAAATCCCCCACTAGAGTCCTCCCCCAAACTACCGCCACCTATCCACTTTATACGCGTTCTTAACGTTGATAAGGACAAGCCAGTAAAGGACCAGCTTAAGGTTATAAGGGAGGACGTGCAGTATACGTTAAATGAGATGTATTAAGTGCTACAGGTCATTAAACGGTTTAGTTAGCGGTTATTTAGCATAGAGGATTAATTAAAGGCGGTAGAGAAGGACTTAAAGGAGGCTAAGCAGGACGCTGCACTGAAGGCTTAGTTAGCTTTAGAGTCTTAATATTAGGGGCGTAAGGAAGTAGAGGGCTTAAAATAGTTACCTAGTTGTCGCCTACTAAATAGAAGTTGTTAAAGCACCGAAGGTATAGAGGAAGCCTATAAGCCTCACATTTATATACTGTTTGCCTAACCTTTACTATAAGCTTCTTTGCCTCCTTCTATCTACACATCTAGTACTTTAGTGGGCTCTTATAGCCTTACTTCCTTATAAAGCTTTTAATAGAACGGTAAGTTCGCGTCTTACACCGTCAAATTGCAGGTAGTAGGGTTTTAGCTATAACGTAGGTGGTTTTTTAATTTGTTTTATTTTTATAACTAGGCCTAATACCAGATTGATATTACCTATATTTTAGTGAGTTTTGACAAAGAAGACGCTTAGTATCGTGCTTATTTAGGCCCATCTTTTGACTGCCTATAATAATGAGGTTCTATACCAATCGTATATAAAAACGGTGGTGGGTTTAGAGGTGCTTCCTTAACGTCTAGAAGATCTTCTTACTAATAATATAGGCGTTAATTATAGCTGTATTAAGCGCCTAGAAGAATAAGGGCAGCTAAGTGCGTATAGTAGTAATCTAGGTAGTATAGTAGCTTCGAAGCTGATTATAAATATTAACGCCGCCTATTTAGTTATTATAGTCAATAGAGAGCCTAGGTAGCGTTAACTTCTTAATTAAATTATCGCCCCAAATATTAGCTACCAGTTTCTTAAGGAAGGAATTATATACCCGCGGCTAACGTCAATTAACTTCATCAACGTCCTTATTACTGCATAGGTGAACTATCGTTAAAAACTATACCAAATTCTTATCCTGCTATATAATTAAAAGCACCAAATTAACCACGCCGATAACTACTCCTATAATGAAGTTAAACGGTAGCCTTTTCTTCTTTTTATTAGCCCTTTTATACACCTCTAGATAGTCCTTTAAGTTTAATTAAGCTGTGCCAGCTGTAGCAATTTTAAGTTATTAAAGCACCTAGAGTAACGGAATATTTGTGAAGTAGTTATCTAAAAATAGGCAAAATTAATAAGCCTAAAAAGGAAGCTATCGGGTAAGGTAGAGGACGTATTTAGAGGTATTTAAGAGAACGATATCTTAATAATCTGTTTAAAAAGGAAGCCTAAAAAAGCAGCTAGGTAAGGTAAATATAAAGCTATAGTAATATCTATATTAATAAAGGCTTATTATCTTAAAGCCCTCCGGTACTGGCTTACTAGGCAATTTAATTATAGCCGTAGATTATCCAGTAAACCTTACTATTATCTCATTAAAGCTAACCATAGATCTAGGTATAATATACTTTCTAAACGCCTCGCCTAAAGGAGTTGTTAACGGCTCAATTTTCTTAGAGACTTAACGTTTAACGCCCTCCGGTGGAGGTAGTAAGACATAAAAAAAGCGCTTAAGTTGCTCCTATCTTTTTAGGCCCATAAATAAGCTGATTAAGTGTCTAGGATATTTAGGATCTACGGCCTAAAGATCTGGCACCTAAGTGCCTTTAAAGACGCCTATATAGATAATAAGCCCTACCCAAATCATTAATTCGCCAGCGGAGGTCTCCTTCTACGCCCGTAATTGTTTACCCGCATATTATCCTAATTGGTAATATCCGCTAGCATTTTAAGAGGCTATATACAGGTTTATATTAATCGCGAGCTTCTTAAATATACTAACACTAAAGAATAGTAGAAATACTTAAATCGGCAGGTCCTATTTAGATCTATATTCACCAGACGCTATACCAATCTAATTTGCCAGCGTATAATAAGCATAGCGCTTATAATCCTTATTTTAATCAGGAAGGTTATTAGATTTAATATCCACGTTAATGCCACTAATAGGCTTACTAGCACGCCAAGCGGCGAATATTAACTTATTTAGAAGGTTAATAACTTCAAAATCTAGTTCAGGAACAGTAGCTATAGGCTCCCATAAAGTAGGAACAGTAGGAAGGCCCATTCTTATAACTTCTTCAGCTAACAGCTTTGGTAGTTTAGTCTCATCTACCTTATCTGCCTTATCCTCAGCAGTCTTACCGTGGGCCTTAAAAGAGGCTTCTAATTCGTCCTCGATATCCTCTATCTGGCTGCTTGGCTAAGCCTCTACTGCCTACTGCGTAGCTACTGCCGACACGCTATCGTGTGTATACTGCGTTACTTAAAAGGATTGTGAATAGGACTCCCAGGCTTAAGGTACTTTTGGAGGCTTTGGAAGCTTCAGAGCCGGAGTATAACTTTTTTTAGGCGGCATAAGGACGATATTTTACTGGCAATTTAATGATTAAATAGACGGCGACAATATTGAAGCTTTTAGATTAACTACACCAAATATTATAGGCTTCCTGGCCACGTCGCTACTGTTCACCGCAATATTCAAGTGTCAATGAGGCGCCAGCACCCTTGCTACCGCACTGACCAGAGGCTTCAACACCAAGCTCTATATAGTATAGAGCCTCTAGATTGGCTTATGGGGCGTGCATATACGAAAAGTCCATGAAAACTTGCCAGACGAAGGGATAGGCATAGGCATAGGCATAAGCGGCGACAGGGGCAGCAAACTAGTAAGCTAGGCTGGTAGAAATCTAGAATGACGCTAGCCATAAAGGTCGTCCGTGCTGTTTAGGCGCGTGCTTTTCCGATTGAAGTAACATAACGGTGCTGACATATATCTTATATTTGGTGCTCACATCTTGCCTTATCAAATTAAAGAAAGGGACACGGGGCGATTTCAAAACAATGTTTTGATATGAAAGAATGTTCGATAAGCACTAGTTAATTCGCGCCAATTATTTGGACTAAACAAGTAGTTTATACGCGCGATTGGACGATATCAGCTGCGAGCAGGTCTATGGTTGCTGTGAACTGCAGGCAAACCCTTTAAGAGATCAGTAGCTATCCAAGAATAGGAATGTAGGTGTAAGTGAAGAAGTGTTGTGTAGTTTTTCCGATTCACTTACCCAAGCATCATTCGGCTCACTAGACCAGACTGAAGTGTATGAGAAACCCTTTCAAAGATCAGTAGATATCCGAAGCTAGCAGTCTTTGTGGCAGGTGAAGACGTAACTTGCGTACACCCTTCCTAACTACCTACCCAAGAATGTCCTTGACTCGGACACCTACACTTAAAACCAGCCGACTTCTTACCATAACCGCCCTCCAAGTCAAAACCGCCTGATTATAATAATTCCAGTGCACACTCCATCTTTTACTTGTCATGATTGAGTCTGTATGCAGCACATTTTGCTCCGTCCCATTAAGGAACTCCTCCTGAAAACTGCTTCAATCATCAACATACGGCGTGCAATATCGGACGGCGAGACGCTTGACCTGCTCAATGCATACGAATCCTTTATCAAAGCATACCAGCGCATTTACAGACTCGAATAAGCAGGGTAGAAACATGACCCAAACGAAAAATTGCGGAATTCGGCGTCAGTGGAGGGTTTGAATTGTATTCAAGACGTTGTGAACGTCCAAGGGCGAGAAGACGGTCGGCGGGGGCGTGGTCTGTGATCTGGATGCATACTATCGTTTTGTGCAAGGCGTAGCGGCCATAGGAAACTATTTTTTAGTTGACAAAGGTGGATTGGGCACGGAATCCATCGTTGAGTTGGAGAATATTTTGCGCTGGGAAGCTCAGCAGCGCATAAATGGTTCAAGCGATGGGCGGTGGCGATACTAATAGCGATAGTGATGAATATTCGTAGTAGCGAACGTGAAAAGAAGTTGAGAGTGAATGAGCAGTAATTGGGATCTAGACGATATGCAAACGAATAGGGAAGAACAAGTGTGACAACAGTGGCTGTGAAAGAGATAGAACGACTCTCTTTCACGAAGAGACATCTGAACTTATGATCTCAGTGCCTCTAGAAATCCATATTCAGTCCCATATCCCACACTTACTCGCCCAAGTTTCTCCTCATTGTTCGTTAGTTCGGCTACGAACCCCCATTAGATTGCTCAATCACGACTTGATGGATCTTAGAACCAAGCCCACTCCGAAGGAGCATGAAAACTTCAACGGAGATATCATGTTCTAAAGCTGTGCGGACGAAAAATCCCTGCTTGGTTACAAAATGCTTTCCGAATTTTCGACATTTCGACTCCCCCACCCAGACTCTTTGAGCGAGCTAGCTGACATCAATGACCATAGACGCCAGATCGTCGTACTTTACCTATCAAAGTTCTTCACAAATGACATGAGTTTCGCTGTTCTCGTTAAGGATGCCGGCAACATCGCAAAGTTGACGAGAAATGCGTATGGAACGCGGCCTCACGAGGTAAAGAGCTTTTGCACAGTATGCTCGAATCAAGATGAACACGACTTGTTCGAGGGTGAGCCGTCTGATGTGCTAGGCTATGTTCTGAGGAGTGAATTGGGTGGAGCGAGGCACAAATACCACTTTGAGACAGCAGTGGTGGCATGGTCAAGGGTTGAAGTAGAGGAGACTAATGATGTTGAGATGGATGATTGGATTGGGGATGATGGCACCTAGGAGAAGGATGAGAAGAACAAAAAGAACATTAGCGTACCGGGGAGTGGGAATTATGAGCGTTTTCTAATCATGTCCCAGTCAACTCAGGATGGAAACCCATCAGAAGGGTGTATTACCTGTGTAAGGGAGGAGGTCAAAAATAAATAAATTGCCACTGTTCAGGGAGCTCGGACGGGATATGCGGTAGTCGGCTAGTCCAAAGGGACAAATACGTGGGCAAATAGAAGGTAGGAGACGTGTAGTCGCGAGACTTGAGACGTGAAGACATGGTAGAAGACAGCACTTATCGAGGGTTTAATGGGTCTAAATAACGGATATACGAGTGTTATCAATATCATGAGCTAGGCCTTAATGGTTAATCAGTGGGCCTTGGAGGGGCAGGCTGGATTTGACAAGCTGAACCCTGTGGGAAGGCCCGTGCGCTACAAGTTTCCGGTGAGGAGAAACCTCTCGGACGACTTAATGGTTGAATTGAGCCTCCCTTCTACCTTTGCTTCCCTTGCAAGATACCTAAATTGTGCGACTCCTTCACAGCATTCCACTCATCATATTTTTAGCTATTCGTAGACCCTTTACTGGTTCTCAGCACAATCGCTCGTCTTGGCACGTGTGCTGAGCAAAGCTTAGCTTAATAATTGGAAGCTTGATTTCGTTGATCAACCTCTCCTGTTCACCACCCCTCTAAGTCCACATGTCCTAACGTAATCTGTTGTATATTACGTACCCCTCTCACCATCCGAACTTACAGCTGAGCGGACCGATCCGAACAATGGCAGAAGAGAAAACAAACGGCCATAATTTGCAAAATGGGCATGCATCTGACCAGCCACAGCAGAATGGAGAGAAGGACGACGCTCCGCCGCCCTCGGAAAAGCAGCGGAAACAGAAATCAGATCCCGACAAAGAGAAACAATTAACTGGCGGTTTCGATGCCACACCTCTCCCGCAGACACCTCCTGGATACACCATTAAGATAACCTTTCACCGCGCGACCAACCTCCCCATGGCCGACATCAATACGCTCTCCTCCGATCCCTTCATCGTTGCTCAAATCTACACAGACTTACCTTCAAGACACAAGGAAGATCCGGGTCTTCGGATGCGGACTAGGACGATACGGAGGAAAACTGACCCGGTGTGGAATTCTGAATGGATAGTTGCCAACATACCAGCCTCCGGGTTCAGGTTGAAAGCGCGGGTATACGACGAGGATCCTGTTGATCACGACGACCGCCTTGGCAATGCTCACATCAACATTGGACGGATAAATGAGAGTTGGACTGGAATAAAGGATCAAGCGTTTCCCATTAAAAAGCGGATGGGCAGTAAAAGGGCGTATTTTATACGTGCAGTTGCTGCCTGTTTTAGCCGGGCAAAGCATATGAATGGGCATCTATACATGAGCGTAGAAATCCTTGGTAGGTCAGAAGGTGAAGGGGGCCGGACATATACAATTGGACCCGATTGGTGCACGAGGCATTACTCACCCTTACTTGGCCGAATAGTGGGCAAAAAAGAGCCCGGCGAGGATGATGATGGCAAGAAGAAGAAAGCCGAGCGTTACAAGTATGTGCCATCCACATACAAGCATCCTAACTCTAACAATGTACTTACAGCTTCCAAGCAAATCAATTTCAGCTCCGTGGTCCGGTACCTCCCAAGCTCTACCACCGCTACGTCGAATTCAGGCCTTTTGTGAAATCTATGTTCACCAGAAAAGGAATCCGCGGTGTCCTCCTCCACAAAGCGCTACATCACCAGCACGCACGCGTTTACAACTTTGACAGTACGACGGAATACGAGGTCTTTGAATCGCCTTGTCGGGATATGACGATGAAATTCCTCGACCTAGTTCACTATGATCGAGGTGGTCGGATCTTCACTTATGTTCTCACTCTTGACTCGCTCTTCCGCTTCACTGAAACCGGCAAGGAGTTCGGCGTCGACATGCTATCTAAGCACACTATGCACAGCGACGTGTCCATTTACATCGCCTTCAGCGGTGAGTTCTTTATCCGGCGCCTCGAGCACCCGCACCGCGCACCTCCGGAAGAAGGAGGCAAAAACGCTTCGCACCCGCCCGACGACATCAGCGCCGGCCCACCCGAAGACGACCCACCCAAGGACCCAGCCTACTACGAGCTCGTCATCGACAACGACAGCGGGACCTACCGGCCCAACGCGTCCCTCCTCCCACAGTTAAAATCATTCCTCGAATCCAATTTCCCTGGCCTGCACATTAAGACGCTAGACTGCCAAGGCGACGCAGAGTTAATGAATCAGATGAAGCAAGAGCAGCGCGACAAGAAGAAGGCCGAGGGCGACCACATCGTCTATACCCAGCTCTCACGCCCGAGCAGCAGCTTGAGCAGCAGCGACGAGGAGGCTCTAGACGAGCTAGAAGCTGAAGTTGAGCCGAGAGATACCAGGCTCGTCCCGAATTTGAAGCGTGAGGCGGCTGCCAAGCAAAAAGCGAAGAAGACCCATTTGAAGAAGTATAAGCCGGGGAATAATCGCGATGCATGGAAGGAGAAGGCTGGGGAGGGAGCTGGTGATGGAACTAGGGATGCTCCGCAGGCGGAGCAGCAATGAGGTTGAGTTTTGATCATTTTGACTCGCGCCTTTTCTTTATCCCAAATTTAATGGCTTAATCGTAATCTACACTGGTGGCTTGCTGGACGCGGTGGATGGATTTCTGGGAGACGTTTCTTAATACCCGCGCGTTTCTTTTCATATCCTATTTATTTCCGGCTTAGTTGGGCTGGGGTGCGGTACGTGTTGGAGCAAGTTGCTTCGCGGCAAACTTTATTACATTGTTGGGTGTCGAAACTGGTCTCTTGGGGAATTCAGGCTAGCATATCTAAATAGCGTTGTACACGAAGTGGTTTGGCATATCGGTAGATGATATGAAGTGCAAATCAATCTGAAGAGGACCATCAAGGTGGTTTTCGTACCGTAGGTTGAATTGGGTGGATGCGTTGAAGATACGTGATCTTAAAGTTACTCGTGAGTAGACGCCACGTCTGAAGGCACTTTACCCTTCTCGTGGGGAATGAACGCCATCACCAAATCTACTATCTCCAGCAACCAAAGGGGAGTATCGCTACGAACACGTTCAATCAGTAAATTCTCTCTCAAGAGCTGAGTAGTGGGGGCTCCTTCAAAACGGTTACACAGTAGAAAGAGAGAGTTTTAATGTTTATACTCCCCGCACGAGATAAGTTTGCCACAGTCCGATAATATATATTCTGCTTTTGCACCCATTCTGCTACCTCATTTGCGCACTTCTCACTGATTGCTTCAATTGGCGCATTCGGAAATAGACATCAACTGACTCGGGCACAAGGCTTCTTCCAGGCGTTGACGTACGTTGCCTGCACGAGGAACAAGTCTTTAGTCACGTCTCGGTAAACGATCGAAATCTCAAACTTATCTCCAGCCCGGGCGGATAAGATCAGTTACCAATGGGGATGACCGCGTACGGTCAAAGCCTCAGTAAGCGCCATTTTAGGACTTTACCCCGCGTCGAAAGAGTCAGTGCCGCTATTTTCCAGACCCATTTACCTAAGTGGCTAGAAGAAGGAGTAAGAGGGTTGTTGGCTTCGAAAATGGGGACCGGGTCCCGTAGAGGGGAACTTGGTGCTAAGGTTGAGGCTTAGGCCAAGGCAGAAGCCTGAAAAGAGATAGCGCGACGTTGGATTTATGGATTTTCCGCAAGGCTGCAACCTTCTGCCTTCCAGCCTGCGACGTTTGGTGGACGATGATAAAGTTCAACGAATTTGTTTTCTAATACAGAGACATTTATACTGACACTGGCCATAAAATACAATCAAGCTATCAGAATCAGTTGTAGGCATCATGTGCTCGAAACCCAATCAACTTCAACCATATTTTGAACTATCCATCTCAGCCTGTGGGAACCCCCCACTTGCAGCCTGGTGATCCATCAGAAAATTGATCTTCGCTAGTAGCCGATGATGGTAGCAATGAATTAGGCGCCAACGTCCTGCACTGAGTCACTTCTTCACGCTAACGCTACAGATATAACCTAGCCTTTAGCCTCTAACCTTCTTTCCTTCCTCACTGGATTCAACAACCATGATTTCGCCTCGACACAATTGCGCACTCTGCCACTCTCGGAAGTCTGAGGATAACTTTCCTCTCACAACCTCTGGTACTCGGGCTCTTGCTACGTGCATGGGGTGTCTAGAGCAAAGCCTATCTAGCCCGGCAGAATGGGCGCTTCTTTCCTTGCAACCACCCGGACAGACTGTAGTCGAGCCAACAGACAGCCTTGGGACCGACCTTCCGTCTACTACGCCGCCCATAACAGCCACAACGGGTACACTTACCGAAGTCGAACCTTCAGTCAACACAGCAGCCCGCAAACGCAAGCGTCGAAGGGCAGCTGGCTCGTGGCCGTACAAAGCTCGCAAGCGTGCGAAGGCCGTGCCTAAACCTCCAGTGGAATCACAAGGTCCAATCACCTGCCGCATTTGCATCGAGGAGAAGCCAGTTTCCGCATTCGTCGAGACCGCTACCAATCTCCCTTTTGATTGCCAGAAGCATCTGAGTTATAACCCAGACAACAGCAAGACAAACGATGCCGTTTGTAAATCTTGCATTGGCTCATCGCTATCCGCAGGGCTAGACACTATAGGAGCCGAACGCCTTGGGTGCCCAGAGCCGGGTTGCAAGGCCGGCCCGTGGGACTATAGTTACCTTGCCCTCTATCTCCCAGCTGACGCGCTTGAGCAATACCACGAGCAGATGTTTGCTGCGTTCATGGCCGGGAAGACTACGTTGCAATGCCTAAACACCGAGTGTGGCTCTATTGGACTGCTAGAGCAAAATGTGGCCGGCTTTCCCAACATCGTCTGCTCCGAATGCAAGCACCGCAGCTGCGCCCTGTGCGAAGTAGAATGGCACGAGGGTTTGTCATGCCAACTGTATCGCGAAAAAAACCAGAAGAAGTTCATCACGTCTGAAGAAAAGGCCACGCTCCGGATGCTGGCCAAGGAGCTCGCCAAGCGGTGCCCGAGGTGTCAAATGGCCATCGAGAAGACCGGGGGCTGTGATTTAATGTATTGTAAGTCTATGTTGTTGAAACAAATTCTATATAATAGCATAACATATCCTTGTAACTCTAAGATCGAGCTTACGGCACGCTTTCGGCTTCGCGCTGGTTGATCACTATAAATAAGCATTGTTCACTTGAAAACACGCTGACCCAGCATTGGCACAGGCATTCACTGCAATCTAAATTTCTCATGGTCCAACGCCGAGCCGATCCACTCAGTTAGATCGAAGAAGGCTAAGCGGAAGCCTCTACCTAGCTATTCGCGAGAGATCTGCGAAGCTGATGCACCTACTAATCAGCCCCCACAAGCTGAAGCTTCCTAAGCATTCTCTGGATTTGGATACCTGAGTCTCAAGCCGATCCTTTAAGCAAGGGGTCAGGCAGTGCAAGGGGGTAACATGAATGGGTCAGGCGCCCCCCCTGCTAGTACAGTAAACAAAATAACCTGGTCCCGCTATATCACTTTGGACTCGCTTGTTTCTTGACCTGTACTAGCAGGGGGGGCGTCTGACGCATTGATGTTACCCCCTTATGGACTCTTTTCAGGATGACTCATAACATTTACCACCCCTGTGACTTGTTCGGAGGTTATAGAGGCCGAACAAGCGACAAGGGTATAGTGGGTGGCTTTGCCTGGGTCATTGTAACGATGTAATGTTCATATTTCCGTGGTCTTACAGGCTCATGGCCAATATTTCTGGTTCAATGATGGCGTTGGTCTATATTGACATTCATCAATAGCTTCTACATACTCTAGAATACCGAATCAATTAACTGACATCCTTCTTTCAGTTTGATTAAGACGATTTTGTTGAACCCCAGAAAAGATTTTGTGGAGTCCCGCATCTCAAAGGTACCTTGAACCACCTCATAGTCACCTACGCCGTACTTGGCGTCTTTAATTTTTTAGTACGCGTTATTATAACAAAACGCGAAGTATTTAATTAAACACTCCCTTATTCTCCGTAGCAAAACGTAAAGTATTTTAATTAAACACTTCCTTATTCCTCGTAGTATACTAGCGTCTTCTTACGCGTTTATATCCCGGGTGCCCCTAACTACGCTAGTACTCTAACCGTTCTTATAGTCTCTAGCGTAATATCCTTATTTTCCGCAATTTATATAAGCTCTTTCTTTAAACTACTTATCTTACTAGGTCCTCGAAATCGGACTCTGCACCTGTACGTGGTGAGGCCTACGAACCTGCTGGTCTTTGGACTCAGCAGAGCCAACGCAGAGACGTCGCACAGCTGCGGGTAGGGGTCGTGGTGGTGGTCGAA